>Ga0081539_10000456_pt1 | contig 86722 bp, 80 predicted proteins | sample TabmetS4T2R2_FD_71023 | JGI IMG/M metagenome (GOLD analysis project Ga0081539, IMG submission 71023) | Tabebuia heterophylla rhizosphere microbial communities from the University of Puerto Rico - S4T2R2 | ecosystem: Host-associated > Plants > Roots > Rhizosphere ...
TCCGGAGCTCACCAGGGTTGCTACGAGAAGGGCGGCCCGCGGGCGGCCCTCCCGGGGGCGGCTTGCGGCCGGCGAGAAATCCTTTCCCCCCGGCGGGCGGCCCGATTGGGGCAGAGCCCCGCGCGACGGGAAGCCTTCCAGCCCCTTCCGTGTCAAGTTTTCCTTGACGGTGTTCTTGCGGACGGGCCAGCGGTAGGGTCGGACCCAGTAGCCTGCCGGAGCAGCCACCACGCGGCCTCAGGCAGCCCCGGCAAGCGCGCCAGATCCGCGCCAGATGGACCAGGCGACAACAGGAAATCGCGGGGAACTACGGGCACTTGCGACCAAGCATGCCGAGGTCAGAGCGCCGCAGGCAGTGACCGTTGTCTGTAGACCGTACTGGCAGTGTGGGGGTCAGGGGTTCGAGTCCCCTCGGCTCCACCCAACACCGTTGATCCAGCTCAGCGGCATGATCCGACCGATCAACGCGCTGGCCCGCCTCGAGCGCCTCGCCTCACCTTCGCCCTCTCGGGACCTCGGTGACACGTTCGGCTGGACGAGCGCGCCGGGCCAAAGCGTTGGTGGCTCAAAACGGCTGGACGACGTACGCAGACTGGACCGTGTGATCGACATAACCGCTGACGTCGTGCGCGCCTTGGTCGCTGAGCAGTTCCCGGAGTGGTCCGGCCTGCCCGTCACGCCGGTGGCTCGTCAGGGCTGGGACAACCGGACCTTCCGGCTCGGCGATCACCTGGCTGTGCGTTTGCCCAGCGCGGAGGGCTACGTCTCCGGCATCGCCAAGGAGAACCGCTGCCTGCCCTTCCTGGCCGCGCATCTGCCGGTGCCCGTGCCGGCGCCGATCGCGACGGGGCAACCGGGGGCTGGCTATCCGTTTCCGTGGTCGGTGCGCCGCTGGCTGCCCGGAGACACCGTCGAGGTGGCGCACGGCGTCGACCGCACCGTGCTGGCGCAGGACCTCGGCGCCGTCCTGTCCGCGCTGCGGGCCGCCCCACCGTGGCCGGGTCCGGCCTGCGGTCGTCACTCCTACTTCCGGGGCTGTCACCCCAGCGTGTACAGCGACGAGGTCGAGGACGCCCTGACCAAGCTTGCCGAGGTCGTCGATGTCGCCGCCTGCCAGGCCGTCTGGGACGAGGCGTTGACGTCGGCCTGGCCGTCCGCGCCGGTGTGGTTCCACGGCGACATGGCGGTCGGCAACCTGCTCACCACCGGCGGGAGATTGTCCGCGGTCATCGATTTCGGCACGTGCGGCGTCGGTGACCCGGCCTGCGACCTCGTCATGGCCTGGACCTACTTCATCAGTGAGGAGCGCAAGGTATTCGCGGACGCCGTCGGCCTTTCCGGGGACACGTGGCGACGAGCACGCGGGTGGGCGTTGTGGAAGGCGCTCGTGACGATCGCCGGCCAGTCCAGCCCGGATTCCGGAGGCTTCCAGGAGCGCGCCCTGGTCCAGGTCCTTCAGGATCCAGTTATCGGTTGAACCGCCGTAGACCCCGACTTCTTACGAAAGCCTTTCCGGGCGGTGCCGGTGCCTGCCGCCGCGCCTAGGATCGCCGGATGCGGACGCTGGGCAAGCTTGCGTTGATCGTCGTCGTGCCGGTGGCGCTGGCCGGGGTTGGGCTCGTGCATCCGCACCTTCTCACTCCCGCCACCGCCGACCGATGGGCGATCCTGCACATCGTCCTCCTGCCGGTCTTTCCGCTGCTGGCGTTGGGGTTGATCGTCCCGCTGTGGGGCCGGCCGCGCCGGGACGCGGCCGGGGTGGCGACGGTGGTGGCGTGGGTGTGCCTCTTCGTCTACGCGACCTTCTACACAGGGCTGGACACGATCGCCGGAGTGGCCGCCGGCACCGTCGCCCGCAATGCCGACGGTGCGGACGTCGGCCGTTCGGTGCAGGCGTTGTTCGACACCGGCGACCGCCTCGGTTACGTGGGCGCGTACGGGTTCGGCGCTGCCGTGCTGGCCGCGTCGGTCGCCCTTTTCCCGCGCCACGGCATCCGCGTCGTTCCCGGCGCGGTGGTGCTGCTCGCGGCCAGCTACTCCTTTGTGGACAGTCACATCTTCTGGCCGCGCGGAGTGTTCACGATGCTGGCATTCGCCGCCGGCTTCGCGCTCCTCGCGGGTGCGGCGGACGATCAGCTGAGGCCGCGGCGGATGCGCCAGATGGCGAACCCGGCCAGTAGCCCCCCGAGCAGCAGGTAGGTGCCGAACTCCAACCACTGGAACGTCCAGTAGCGGCTGGCGGGTTGGTACTTGACGGTGAAGTGCAGGTTCATCTGGCCTACGCAGGCCATGTCGCGGCGGAAGTCGCCCTTGAAGCAGTCGTTGATCTGGCCGCGGGCGACCTGCTTGCCGGTGGCGTCGAGGAGGGGCACGCGGCCGGAGAGCATCCAGGAGCCGGGTACCGCGTTCTCGTACCCGTTGATGTTGACGCCGTCGGAGCCGGCGCTGAACTCGTTGACCGTCGTGTCGGCGGTGAAGGCCACGGTTTCGGTGACCGGCGGCCGCAGGTGCGGGCGGATGACGGTGGGCACGAGGATCTGCAGCGCGGCGAAGACCGCGAGCGTGATCGCCATCGCCGGGATGGTGCGGCGGATCAGCAGCCCGATGACGATGCCGGCGGTGACGGCGAACGCGGCATAGCCCAGCGGCACGATGTTGCGGGTCGGAAAGAGCAGCGGGTCGAAGCGGCCGGCGAGCAGCTTGTCGTACGGGCTGGCCGCCCAGGTGAGCAGCAGGCTGAGCGCCCCGGCCGTGGCGATGCCGGCGAGCGTGACGAACACGAGCTTGACCGCCAGCCAGCGGGTGCGGGTGACGCTCTGGTTCCACACAAGACGGTGGGTGCCGGTCTCGATCTCGCGGGCGACGAGTGGCGCGCCCCAGAACGCGCCGATGATCGCCGGCACGAGTACGACGAGGAAGCCGGTCAGCAGCAGGGGCGTGAAGTACAGGTCCTCCATCACGTCGCGGGCGCTGGTGAGCGAGCAGGTGGCGGCGCAGTTGGTGACGTTGGCGTCGTAGGTGTCGCGGATCCGCACGCCGAGGATCACCAGGAAGATCGCGAGCGCGGCGAGGGCGGCGAGCGCGATCAGCGCCTGGCCGCGAAACTGGCGCCAGGTGAGCCAGATCATCGTTGTGCCTCCAAGGGCTGTTCGGCGTAGCTGCGGACGGGGGCGCCGGCCGCGACGCTGGCGGCCCGGGTCAGGTAGGCGAGGACCATGTCCTCCAGGTCGAGGCGCTCGACGCCGGCCTCGGGAACGAGCTGGGCGAGCATGCCGGTCGTGTCCTTGACCACGAGCGTGCTCTGGCGGGCGGTGTGGTCGGCCTGGATGATCTCGATGCCCGGCGGCAGGGCGTCGAGCTCGCCGCGCGCGGCGATCACCCGCTTGTGTACCTCCAGCAGGTCTTCGACGTCACCGGCGAGCTGGACCCGCGAGCCGGCCAGCACGACGAGGTGGTCGCAGACCCGCTCGACGTCACCGAGCAGGTGTGAGGAGAGGATGACGCTGACCTCGAGCTCGGCCACGAACTCCATCAGGCTCTGCAGGAACGCCCGGCGCGCCAGCGGGTCGAGCGCGGAGACCGGCTCATCGAAGATCATTAGCTCGGGCCGCTTGGCCGCGGCGAGCGTCAGCGCCAGCTGCGCGCGCTGACCGCCGGAGAGGCGGCCGGCCTTCTGCGTCGGATCGAGCCCGACCTGCTCGATGCGCTGGTGCGCGAGCGTGGCGTCCCACCTCGGGTTGAGCCGCGCGCCGAGGCGCAGGTGGTCGGCGACCGACAGGCCGGAGTAGACCGGCGTGTCCTGCGCGACGAAGCCGACCTTCGACAGCTGCGCCGCACTCGCCGCCGGCCGGGCGCCGAGCACCTCGATCGTGCCCGAGGTCGGCCTGATGGTGCCGGCGGTCAGGTTGAGCAGGGTGGACTTGCCCGCGCCGTTGGGCCCCACGAGGCCGACGATCCGCCCGGCGGGGATGGTGATCGTAGCCTCCGTCAGCGCGGCGCGCCGGCCGTATCGCTTGGTCAGGCCGTCGGAACGCAGGACCGGTGTCATCGGGTCACCTCTGTGGCCTCTCGGAAGGTGGTCATGAACAGGGCCTCGACGCTGTCCGCGTCGAGGCCCGCGGCGCGGGCCTTGGCCAGCCAGGCGCGCAGCTCCACGCGGAGCGGCTCGTGTGCGGCCAGCGACTCGCCGGCGAGGGACTGGGTCACGAACGTCCCCACCCCGGGGCGCGGCGTGACAAGGCCGAGGTGCTCCAGCTCGCGGTAGGCCTTCAGGACGGTGTTGGGGTTGATCGCGAGCTTGGACACGACCTCCTTGACTGTCGGCAGCTGGTCGCCGACCGACAGCAAGCCGAGCCGCAACGCCCGCTGGACCTGCTGGACCAGCTGCTGGTACGGCGAGACCCCGGAACGCAGGTCCAGATGGAAGTCGATCACGTCTACTCACTTTAACTAGGGTCCTAGCACTATAGAACTATCGACTGGATACCCGTCAAGGCCCGGCGTGCCGAAGTGCCCGCTCCGCGTACCCATGCGGGTCTAGATTTGTGAAATGCCTTCGCATCAGGCCTTTTCGCGGGGCTTTCTCCGCGACCGAGACCTGGACTACATGACCCGCGTGATGCTCGGCAGCGCGGCGTACGGCGGCAGTGAGGTGGGCGAGGTACTCGCGACCATCGACCGGATCGAGGCGCGGGTCGACTGGCGGCGCGAGTGGACACGGACCGCTCGCCGCGCGCGCGTGTCGGCCGAGAGCCAGCGGTCGCGCGGCGACTTCGGCGGCGCGGGACGGGCGTACCTGCGCGCGGCCACCTACTGGGCCTGCGTCACCGACGCGTACGCGGAGGGGGACGACAGGGACGGGCTGCTGGACGCGTTCCACGCGCACCGGGAGTGCTGGGACGCGTTCGTCGACTCGTTCGGCGGTGCGCACGTGCGGATCGACGTGCCGTACGAGGACACGACGCTGCCCGGCTACCTGCTGCGCCCCGATGCCACCGGTGCGCCGCGGCCGACACTCGTGCTCACCAACGGCGGCGACGGCGCGATCAGCGGACTCTGGAGTGACGGCGCCGCCGGCGCGCTCGCCCGCGGGTGGAACGCGTTCGTGTACGACGGGCCGGGGCAGCAGTCGATGCTGTTCGAACGCGGCGTGCCCTTCCGGCCGGACTGGGAGGCCGTGCTCACGCCGGTCGTCGACGCGCTCGTGACGCGGCCGGACGTCGACGGCGGGCGCCTCGTCGCGTCCGGCATCAGCCAGGGTGGCTACTGGGTGCCGCGGGCGCTGGCGTACGAGCACCGGTTCGTCGCGGCGGTCGCCGACCCGGGAGTCGTGGACGTGTCGACGCGGTGGATGCACGCGGTCGGCGTGAGCATGCGCGGCTTGCTCGACCGGGGCGAGCGGGAGGCGTTCAACCGCGACATGCGCGTCGCCACGCTGCTACCGGGCCTGCGCCGCGCGCTCGTCCAGCGCAGCCGCCCGTACGGCTCGCGGGACAACTGGTTCGACCTCTTCAGCGAGGTGCGCACGTACGCGCTGGACGGCGACACGATCGGCCGCATCGCGACGCCGCTGCTGGTCACCAACCCGGAGGGCGAGCAGTTCTGGCCCGGGCAGCCGGCGCGGCTGGCAGACCTGCTCGGCGACCGGGCCGAGCTCGTCGACTTCACCGCTGCCGAGGGCGCCAACCTGCACTGCCAGCCGCTGGCCCGCCAACTGACCGACGAGCGCGTATTTGGCTGGCTGAGCGCTCACTTGTAGGGATCGGTGATCTCCCGCGGCTGGCGGCCAGGTCCGCGGCCAACGCCACCATCGGACCGGCGCACATCGTGCTCGGCCTGCTCACCGAGCCCGAGGCGTTGGCGGCCAAGGCCATCGTCGCCCAGGGCGTACCACTGGATCGGGTCCAGGAGGCGGCGACCGCGGCCCTGCCGGCGGGCGGTGACCTGGTCGAAGGCCCCATCCCCTACGACAGCGAGGGCAAGAAGGTCATGGAGCTGACCTTCCGGGAGGCGTTGCGGTTGGGGCACAACTACATCGGCACCGAGCACCTGCTGCTGGCGCTGCTCGAGCACGAAAACGGCAGCGGCCTGCTCTCCGGCCTCGGCATCGGCAAGGACGCGGCGGAGGAGGAGATCGCGAGGCTCCTGGGTGCGTCCCGCCACACCCAGGGATAGATATGCCCCGGTCCGCGCCAGTTGCAGACCGTATGCTCCCGCGGGCACCGCGGAGGTCGGCGGCGAGCGTGAACGCTCGCCGAAACCCCGACCCCCGCTGCCACCTCCGCGCGACAAGCCCCGCAGCCGGTCGCCGTGTCAGGTGGCTGGCTGCGAGGATGCCGGTATGGCCTATGACGAAGATCTTGCCAACCGGGTCCGGGAGCTGGTCGGGCGGGAGTCCGGGCTCGCGGAGAAGCGCATGTTCGGCGGGCTGGCCTTCCTCGCGCGGGGCAACATGGCGGTGGTCGTGCGGGGCAAGGGCGGGCTGATGGTGCGGGTCGACCCGGCGGAGTCCGGCGGCCTGCTGGCCCGGCCCGGCGTCGACGCGATGGTCATGCGGGGGCGCGAGTTGGCCGGCTGGCTCGTCGTGGAGCCGGCGCGGCTGGCGCGCGACCGCGATCTGAAGGAGTGGGTGGATCGGGGCTTCGCCTACGCGAAGACACTGCCCGCCAAATAGTGCCTCAGTGCGGCGTGCTGAAGGTGCTCAGAAACCTGTCGCGGAAAGTGTCCATCCGCCAGACCGGCGCCTTCGGGTCGGGCCGGAGGCCCTCGCCCCAGTGCCAGTCGGCGATGCGGTCGAGCACCGCGCGGTCGCGGGTGACGATCGTGATGGGTACGTCGCGGGTGGCGCCGTCGCCGGTGAGCAGCGGTGCCGGCTGGTGGTCGCCGAGGAAGACAAGCACGAGGTCGTCGTTGCCGTAGCGTTCCACCCACTCGGTGAGCGCGGTCAGCGAGTACACGATCGACTGGCCGTAGGCCTCGCGGGTGCGGTCGGTGTCGCCCCACACCTTGTCCGACGGTGTCGCGGCGTCGTGGATCGGGCCGTAGACCGAGCCGTCGCCGACGTCGTTCCAGTCGATCATGCGGGGTAGCGGCGACCAGGGCGCGTGGCTGGAGGTGAGCGGCATCTCGGCCATCAGCGGGCCGCGCCCGGCCCGGCCGTACTCCAGCCGCTGGAACGCCGACAGCGTGTACTGGTCGGGCATCGTGGCCAGCGCGAACGGCGGCCCCTGGTAGCCGACGTTCTTGGCGTCGTATACCTGGTCGAAGCCGTAGAAGCTCCCCTCCGGCCAGGCCTGTGTGATGCCCGGCATCACGCCGACGGTCCGCCAGTTCGCCTTCCGGAAGGCGCTGGTGAGCGTGAGGCGGTCGCTGGAGACCAGCGAGCGGTACCGCTTCTGGTTGTTGATCCAGAGGCCGGAGCCGAGCGTCGCGTGCGCCAGCCAGCTGCCCCCGCCCGCGGTCGACGAGGTGAGAAACGCGCTGCGCGAGGCGAAGCCTGCGGCGGCGAGCCGGCCGGTGCGTTCGTCCAGCACCTTGTCGACGCTCGGCGCGTACAGCGGATCCTCGATCGCGTCGCGGCCGTAGCTCTCGATGAACGTGAACAGCACGTCCTTGCCGCGCAGCGCGGTCAGCAGCTGGTCGCCGGGCGTGTTGCGGAACGCGTCGACCGTCGCCTCCGCCTCGAACGCCTCCTGGTCGTGCAGGCTCGTCCGGATCTGAGCCGCGTGCCCCCGCATGATGCGGGCGGTGTCGCTGGCGGCGAGCGGCGCGTCGGAATCCACCTGCACGCCCAGCGTGGCGCAGACGAACCACGCGAGGGCCAGCGCCGCCGCGGTGCGCGTGGCGGCTTGCCGGTGCGTCACCGCCTGGCGGGTCGCCCGCAACACCGACAGGATCATCAGCACGACCACGGCGATGACGAGCAGCACGACGCCGATGACCGCGGCGATCGCGCCGGCCTTGCCGATCGCCTGGGTGAGGAAGACCAAGGCGGGGTCGAAGAGGCTCATGTCGAACACCGGGTCGAACGGCCGGTCCAGGACCGAGTAGAAGCCGACGTCGAGGGCCTTCAGGATCGTGACCAGGCCGAGGCCGGCCCCACCGGCGATCGCCACCACCCGTCGCGGCAGCGGCGGCAGCGCGAGCAGCACCGCCAGGCCGAGGATGGCCTCGACGGGGATCCGGAGGAACGTCCACGGGCTGATCCTGGCGAGCTCGTTCGGCAGCAGGAGTGCGCCTACCACCAGTAGCCAGGCCAGGACGGTGAGGATGTGGCCGGCGACCCGGCGGACGCGGGCGAGCCTTGGCGGCCGGCTGGGCTCCGGCGCCGGTTCCGGCGCGGTCGTGGCAGGCTCTAGCTGCGCCGTCGGGGTCCCCATGACAACTAGAACGGCCGTTTGGCGAGAACAGTTCAGTGCCCCTCCGGCCACCGGCGTGCTTCCGGTAAATTTACGGAACAGTCGGACCTGGGGAGGTATCCGTGAGCACCGATGACCTCGCCGGCGTGCACCCGGCGTGGCTGCCGCCGAGGGCGTTCCACGCGATCGGCGCGCGCCGGGTGCGGGTGGAGGGCACCGGCGCCCTTGTCGAGACCGTGCGGGCGGAGGTGACCGGCGCCGGAGCGATCCTCGCCGAGGACGCCGAGCTCGTCTTAGGCGTGACCGGCGAGGCCGGGCCGCTGGGCGACGAGGGCTTCGCCCTCTCCCGGCGCGATGGCGTGACGCGGGTGCTGGCGGACGCGCCGGCCGGTCTGCTCTACGGCTTCTTCCACGTGGTGCGGCTGGGCGAGGCGGCGTTCGCCGGCGAGCGGCCGGAGGAGCGGCACGTGCCGGCGATGCGCCGCCGGATGCTCGACCACTGGGACAACGTCGACGTCCACCCGTTCATGGGGCAGGTCGAGCGCGGTTACTCGGGCGGCTCGATCTTCTGGCGCGACGGCGCCCAGCGCGACCTGGCCCGGGTGCGCGCGTACGGGCGGCTGCTCGCGGCCACCGGCGTAAACGCCATAACGGTCAACAACGTCAACGTCCAGGGTGGCGCGTTGCGGCTGCTCACCGACCGCGTCGGCGAGGTCGCCGCGGTCGCCGGCGTGCTGCGGCCGTACGGGATCCGCGTGCACCTCTCGGTCAACTTCGCCGCCCCCGTCGTCCTCGGCGGGCTGCCCACCGCCGACCCGCTCGACGAGGGCGTGCGTGCCTGGTGGGCGGAGACCACCCGCCGCGTGTACGAGGCGATCCCCGACTTCGGCGGCTACGTCGTCAAGGCCGACTCCGAGGGGCAGCCCGGCCCGTTCGGCTACGGGCGTACCCACGCGGACGGCGCGAACACCCTCGCGGACGCCCTCGCGCCATTCGGCGGCGTGGTGCACTGGCGCGCGTTCGTCTACAACCACCGCCAGGACTGGCGAGACCGCTCGACCGACCGGGCGCGCGCCGCGTACGACCACTTCGCGCCGCTCGACGGCACGTTTCGGGACAACGCGATCCTGCAGGTCAAGCACGGCCCGATCGACTTCCAGACCCGCGAGCCGATATCCCCCGTCATCGCCGCGATGCCGTCCACCGCCGTCGCGGTCGAGCTTCAGGTCACGCAGGAGTACACGGGACAGCAGCGACACGCCTGCTATCTCGCTCCGATGTGGAGCGAGATACTCGGCTTCCCGCTGACGGACGGGGCGGACGTGGCCGCACTCGCCAAGGAGATCGTGGCCGTCTCGAACGTCGGCGACGATCCATTCTGGACCGGCCACCCGCTCGCGCAGGCAAACCTCTATGCTTTCGGGCGCCTCGCCTGGGATCCGTCACTCGACCCGCCGTCCATCCTGGACGAATGGATCGACCTGGCGCTCGGCCCGGAGGTCGACCGGGCGGTGCCGCACGCTATCCTCGACGACTCCTGGCGTACATACGAGTCGTACACCGCACCGCTGGGCGTGGGGTTCATGGTGCGGCCGGGCCAACACTACGGCCCAGCCGTGGACGGGTACGAGTACACCCAGTGGGGCACGTACCACTTCGCCGACCGGGACGGCGTCGGGGTCGACCGCACCCGCGCGACCGGCACCGGCTTCACCGGCCAGTACCCGCGCCCGTGGTCGGACGTGTACGAGTCGCTGGAGCTGTGCCCCGACGAGCTGCTGCTCTTCTTCCACCATGTGCCTTACGGCCACGTGCTGCGAAACGGCTCGACGGTGATCCAGCACATCTACGACACGCACTTCGCCGGAGCCGAGCGGACCGTGGAGATGCGGCGGCTGTGGGAGCGGCTCGCCGGCCAGCTGGACGCCGACCTGTACGAGCGGGTCCGCGAGCGCCTCGACGAGCAGGTGCGCTCGGCGGCGGAGTGGCGCGACCAGATCAACACGTACTTCTACCGAAAGTCCGGTGTGCCCGACGCGAAGGGCAGACGCATCTACTGACGCAACACCATGACGCCGCGCGGGTCCAGGCGGATCACCTGTCCGATGTGGACCCGCGCGCCGGTGAGCAGCTCCACCCCGCCCGCCCGGGCCACCACCTCGACCGGCTCGGTGTTGTGGTTGAGCAGGAAGAGCAGGTGCCTGCCGTCGCGGGTGACCCGCACCGCGGTCTCCAGGTCGGGCACGTCCGGATACGGACCGCTCAGGTTGTGCCAGTCGAGCACCTGCCGGACCACCCAGGAGACGCCGGTCTGGTCCAGCCCGGCGGCTACGTACCAGCCGTAGCCCGCGCCGAACACGTTGCGGGTCACGGCGGGTGTGCCGGCGTAGAAGTCCGCCTGGTAGGTGCCGACGACGTCCGCGCCCTGCGGGATCACAAGCTCGAAGAGCAGCCGCGCGTCGACGACCGGGCCGTTGTCGAAGCGCACCGGGTTGACGAACTCGGGCCCGCGCGCGTCCCACTCGTCCACGCGCACACCCATCAGCGGGCCCAGCGGACCGGGCACGTCCATGAGGAACGCGTTGTCGTCCTCGTCGACCCGCGCGGACAGGAACGTCGTCACCACCGAGCCGCCGCGGCTGGCCACCTGCTCCAGCCGCTCCGCCAGGTCGCCCTTGACCATGTGCAGCGCCGGCGCGACGACCACGTCGTAGCGGGAAAGGTCGGCGGTCACGGGCACCACGTCGACGTCGGTGCCGGCGTCCCACAGCGCTTTGTGATAGGTGAGCACGACCTGCTGGTACCGGACCAGGCGGGAGGGCCCGTCGGAGAGCTCCAGCGCCCACCAGCTGTCCCAGTCGAAGAGCAGCGCGACGCGGGCCGGCGTGCGCGCGCCGAGCGTGACGCCGCCGAGCCGGTCGAGCTCGGCGCCGAGCTCGGCGACCTCGCGGAAGACCCGCGTGTCCGACCGGCTGCCGTGGCCGATGACCGCGCCGTGGTACTTCTCGCAGGCACCCCGGGACGCGCGCATCTGGAAGAAGAGCACCGCGTCGGCGCCGTGCGCCACCGCCTGCCAGCTCCACAGCCGCATGAGTCCGGGGCGCTTGAGCGGGTTGACGTCGCGGGAGGCGGTGAAGCTCGGCGTCTGCTCCATCAGCCAGAACGGCTGGCCGTCCTTGAGCCCGCGCATGAGGTCGTGGGTGAGCGCCATCCGCGCCTGCGACGTGTCGTCCGGCGGGTAGTTGTCCCACGAGGCGAAGTCGAGGTGCGGCGCCCAGCGGTGGTAGTCGATCGGCCGGAACATGCCCATGAAGTTGGTGGTGACCGGCGTATCCTGGTCGGACTCGCGGATCGCCGCCCTCTCGTCGCGGAAGTTGGCGAGCATGGCGTCGGACATGAAGCGCAGATAGTCGAGCGTGATGCCCTGGAACGCCGTGTGGTCGGGCCCGCGCCAGTGCTCGGTCAGCGCCGACGGCGGCTCGATCTCGTCCCAGTCGGTGAACGTGTGCGACCAGAACGTGGTGTTCCAGGCGGTGTTCAGCCTGTCCAAAGTGGAGTACCGCGCCCGAAGCCACTCGCGGAAGGCGGCCGCGCAGAGGTCGCAGTAACACGCGCCGCCGTACTCGTTGCCGACGTGCCAGGCGACGACCGCGGGGTTGCCGGCGTACCGCTCGGCGATGCGGCGGGCCATCTCGGCCGAGAGGCGGCGGAAGACGGGCGAGCTGGGGCACGCGTTGTGCCGCTGCCCGTACTTGTGGCGCCGGCCCTCGAAGTCGGTGCGGTTGACCTCCGGGTGTGCCTTCGCCAGCCAGGGTGGCAGCGCGCCGGTGCCGGTGGCGAGGCAGATCTGCCGCCCCTCGGCGGCGGCCCGCTCGACGATCCGGTCGAGCGTGGTGAAGTCGTACACGTCGGCGGCCGGCTGAGTCTGCGCCCAGGTGAATACGCCGAGCGTGACCGTGTCGATCCGGGCGGTGTCGAAGAGCTCGTAGTCCTGCTTCCACACCTGCTCGGGCCACTGCTCGGGGTTGTAGTCCCCGCCGTAGGGCACCTTCGACGTGGCGGGCAGGGCGCTCATGCGGTGAACTCCTCCTCGATCGTGGTGATCATGGGACGTGAAGTTAGCAGGAGGATCAGCACGACCACCGAGCCGAGCAGCACCAGCACCGCCTCGGAGGTGACCGCGGTGAGGAGGCCCGCCAGCACGACGAGCGCCGCGTTGCCGAGCGTGACGCCCGGTGCGCGAGCGATGAAGAGGAGCGCGAGGCGGGCGACGTCGACGGTCCGGAAGGAGAAGAGTGAGGTGATCACCAGGGCGTTGGCGAGCCACAGGGTCGCCGCGATCCCGATGGCGACCAGCAGCCCGGCCCACCAGCCCGGCACGCCCGCGGCGTCGAAGTTGCCAAGGCTCATGCCGATGACGGTCAGCCAGGCCAGGCACGGCACCCAGATCCGCAGGCTGGCCAGGAAGTTGAGCCGGTAGCCGCGCCAGAACGCCGCCGCCGGGTGCAGCTCGGTGATGTCGCCGCTGCGGTGGCGCAGGGCGTACAGCGCGGCGGAGAGGGCCGGACCCAGCGGGAGCGCGCAGGCGGCGAAGAGCGGGATGTTGCTGCTGTCCGCGACGAGCAGCACGAGCGGGACAAGGCCGGGCAGGGTGGTGAGCAGCAGGAGCAGCTCGACGGCCAGCAGCGTGTACACGAACGCGGCACCCTGCGACAGGGGACCGTTGCCGAAGTGGCGCTTGGCGACCTCGCGCGATGCCCGCCGAGCTCCGCCGCTCGGCGCTCGTTCGCCGTCGTGGCCCAGCTCCGTAGCCTCACGACTCCCGCTCATGCTTCGTCCTTCCCGGTGCCCAGTAGCCGGTCTTCGTCCCACCACGGCGGGGTCTCGTCGGTGACGGCGGTGATCTCCACGATCTCCCGCCGCACCAGCGCGAGCGAGTCCTGGTCGTCGCGGCGGAGGGCGAGCTCGAACCGGCCGGTGCCGACGCAGTGGCGCCAAGCGTCGGACAACCGGCCGGTCGAGTCCTTCGGTACGGAGACCCGCACGGTCAGCCGTGTTCCTTCTTGTAGCGGTCGTAGGCCTTCTGCTGCAGCTCCATGTACTGGTCCATGTTCTTGCTCTTCAGCTCGGTCACGTACTTGTCCCACTCGGTGAGTGGCCGCTGGCCGAGGATGAAGCGCAGGGTCTGCTGCTCGATGTAGTCACGCAGCCCGGTCTCCCAGAGCGTCGCCTGCTCGCGCTCCTCGTCGGTGAACGGTGCCGGAGGTGGCACCACCCACGGCGCCGCCGGACGGGCGTTCAGGACCTTCTGGTACTCCTGCTCCTCCGGCGAGAAGAACGCCTGCACAAGCTCGGGCTTGCCACCGTAGGCGAACACGCCGTTGTAGAAGCCGTAGTCCTTCTGCAGGTGCTTGGGTGCCTTGGGGTGCATGCCGACGACGTTGATGCTGTCGACGATCTGCGGCTTGCCCGAGGCGTCCTTGGTGTAGGTCGTGCCCTCGATGCCGAGCTTGGCGAACTCCTGGCCGGCGTCCGAGTAGAACAGCCAGTCGATGAGCTGCATCATGGCCACGAAGTTCTTGTTGTCCTTGGCCTTCGTGGAAATCATGACCCCATTTTCCAGCCGGGGTGCGGGGTTGACCTCACCGGCCGGCCCGATCGGCAGCGGGATCTTCTTCATCTGGGCCTTCGGGTTCTTGGCGAGGTCGGCCCGGTAGTCGTTCACGAGAGCCTGCGCGTTACCCGTGATCACGAACGACTTGTCGGTGGCGATCTTCGACCGCGCCTGGTCGTCGGTCTGGGTGAAGCTCTCCGGGTCGAGCAGCTTCTCCGACACGAGCTTGTTGAGGAAGGTGACCCAGTCCTTCCACTTGTCGCTCGCGGCCGTGTAGAAGTACTTGCCGCTGGCCGCGTCCCAGGTGGCGTGGTTGAATCCCCAGCCGCCGGGCGCGCCGTAGGACGAGCCGAGGATGTTGTAGAGGTTGCCGGTCGGGCGGGGCTGGCTGTACCGGTCGGTCATCGGGTAGATGTTCGGGTACTTCGCCTTCATGGCCTTGAGCATCGTGTACACGTCGTCCCAGGTCTTCGGCTCCTGGAGGCCGAGCTCCTGCAGGATGTCGGTGCGGACGACCAGCGAGTAGTCCTGCCACGCCTTCTCGTGCAGGCCGGGCAGCAGGTAGTACTTGCCGTCCGACTGGCGGAGCCCGTCGATCTCAGGCCCGAGGTTCCACTTCGCGACCTTGTCCTTGTAGTTGGGCATGAGGTCGATGTAGTCGCTGACCGGCAGGATCGCTCCCGAGGAGACGAACGCGTTCTCCGACGGGTGGTAGGTCTTCGGGATGATCAGCGGGGCGTCGCCGGCGCTGATCAGCACGCTGCGCTTCTGCTCGTAGTCGCTGCCCGGCACCGCGACCTGGTCGAACGTGACGTTGGTGCGCTTTTCCAGCTCCTGCCAGAACAGCCAGTCGGGCTTGACCGGGTAGTTCGCGTTGTTGAGGAGAAGGATCGAGAACTTCACCGGCTCGGTGGCCTTGAACTGGTCGCCGACCTTGAAGTTCTCCATCGCGCCGGACCGGTTCGCGGAGAGCTCCTGGGCCGGGTCGCTGTCGTCACCGCAGGCGGTGAGGCCCAGCGTGAGAGCGAGCGCGCTGGCCGCCGCGGCCACCAGGCGACGCCGGGATAGTAGGAACATCGCACCGTCCTTTCTGGAGGATGAGTATTTCGGGGTGGGGCACAAGGCTTTCGCGGCTAGCCCTTCACGGCGCCGAGCATGATGCCGGAGACGAAGTACCGCTGGATGAAGGGATAGACCGTGAGGATGGGCAGCGTGGTGAGCACGATGGTGACGGACTTGATCGTGGCGTCGACCTGCGCCTCGTCCGTCTCCGCGATGGCGCCGGCCATCTCGGCACCCGTCGAGCCCGCGATGAGGTTGCGGAGATACACCGTGACCGGGAAGAGCTCCTGCTTGTCCATATAGAGGAAGGCGGAAAACCAGGAGTTCCAGAAGGAGACCGCGTAGAAAAGCACCATCGTCGCGACGATCGCCTTCGACAGCGGCAGCACGATCCGAAACAGGATCCCGTACGTGTTGAGGCCGTCGACGGCGGCGGCCTCCTCGAGGTCCATCGGCAGGCTCTCGAAGAACGCCTTCATGACCAGGAGGTTGAAGACGCTGATGGCGTTCGGCAGGGCGATGGCCCAGACCGAGTTCTTCAGACCGAGGCTCGTGACCAGGATGTAGTTGGGAATCAGGCCGCCGTTGAAGAACATGGTGAACACCGCGACGGCGACCAGGAACGTGCGGCCCTTGAGGTGTTTCTTCGACAGCACATAGGCGTAGGTGGTGGTCAGGACCAGGGCCACGACCGTGGCGACGGTCGTGTAGAAGACGGTGTTGCGATAGTTGCGCCAGAACATCGGGTCTTTCATCACGTGCTCGTACGCCGAGAGGTTGAACCCCTTCGGGAGCAGGTTCACCTGACCGCTGATGATGTACGCCTGGTCGCTCATCGAGCGGGCCACGATGTTGATGAAGGGGTACAGCGTCACGACCACCACGCCGGTCAGGACGATCGCGTTGACCACCATGAACGCGCGGTAGCCACGGGTGGGCCGGATCCCTCGCTTGCGCCGGGCCGGCCGCCGGATCGCGTCGAGGGTCACCACAGGCTCGTCCCCACTGTGCGACGGGAGATGAAGTTGGCCGACAGCACGAGCGTCAGCCCGATGATGGATTCGAAGAGACCGATCGCCGCGGCGTAGCTGAGGTTTCCGGAGACGATGCCGACGCGGTACACGTAGGTGGAGATGACGTCGGCGGTCTCGTAGGTCAGCGGGTTGTAGATCAGCAGGATCTTCTCGAAGCCGACCGCCATGAACGTGCCGATGTTGAGGATCAGCAGGGTCATCATCGTCGGCCGGATGCCGGGGAGCGTCACGTGCCAGGTCTGGCGCCACCGGTTCGCGCCGTCGATCCGCGCCGCCTCGTACAGGTCCGAGTCGATGGTGGTGAGCGCGGCCAGGTAGAGGATCGTGCCCCAGCCGACGGTCTGCCACGCCTCCGACGAGACGTAGATGGCGCGGAACCACTCGGGTTTCTGAAGCAACGCGGTGGGTTCTCCGCCGAGCGCGTTGACGAGCTGGTTGACGACGCCGTCGACGGACAGCATCTGCATGAGCATGCCGGCCACGATCACGATCGACAGGAAGTGCGGCAGGTACGACACCGACTGGACGAACCGCTTGAGGTATCTGGTGCGGACCTCGTTGAGCAGCAGCGCGAGCACGATCGGGAGCGGGAAGCAGACGAGCAGCGTCAGCCCGCCCAGGATCAGCGTGTTGGTGAACACGTCCCAGAACGTCGGGTCGCTCATGAACATCCGCACGTAGCGGAGGCCGACCCAGTACTCGCCGAAGATGCTGCCGCCGGGCCGGAAGCGCCGGAAGGCGATCACGTTGCCGGCCATCGGCAGGTACCGGAAAATCACGAAGAACAGCAGCGGGAGAAGCGCGAGCGAGTAGAGCTGCCAGTCGCGGCGTATCGCGCGGCGCCACGGGTATCGGCCCTTGCGGACCTTGCGCGCTACCGGCGGGAGCGGTGGCTCCGCCAAGGTCGGTTGTGGTGGATCCAAAATTTTGGGTGTACTCATTCGGCGCCCTCCCGAACGGCTTGCTCTACCGGCGTGGCGCGGTCCACCCGCGCCAAGGCCAGAAGTCGGCGCTCGTGGCCGACCTCGCGCTCGTCGCCGGCGAGGCGCAGCGGCAGCGCGGCCACCACGTCGCCGGCCGACCGGCCGAAGCGGAGCTCCACGTCGCCCGGCTCGACGACGCGCCGGCCGTGCACGCCGGTGAAGGCGGCGACGTCGGCGGGGACGGTGAACGTCACCCGCGCCGTCTCGCCCGGCTCCAGCGCCACCCGGGTGTACCCGACGAGGCGGACCACCGGCCGGGTCACCTGCGCGACCGCGTCGTGCAGGTAGAGCTGGACCACCTCGGCGCCGGCCCGCGAGCCGGTGTTGCGGATCGTCACCTGCGCCGTGGCGTCGCCGTCGACGGGCCACTCGGTGTCGCCGGCCGCGTCGCACCACTCGAACGCCGTGTAGCTGAGCCCGTGCCCGAACGCGAACGCCGGCGTCGGGTCCACAGAGGACACCTGGTTGCGCCGGCCCAGCGGCGGCGCCAGGTAGGTGGCGGGCAGGCCGCCCGAGTCGCGCGGAATGCTGACCGGCAGCCGCCCCGACGGGTTGACCGCGCCGGTGAGCACCTCGGCGATTGCCTCCCCGCCCCGCTGCCCGGGGAAGAAGGCCTGCACGATGCCCGCGGCGGCGTCGAACTCGTCGCCGATCGCGTACGGCCGGCCGGTGAGCAGCACGAGCACGACCGGCGTGCCGGTGGCCAGCACCGCCCGTACGAGATCGGCCTGAACGCCCGGCAGCCGGAGGTCGGCGGCGTCGCAGCCCTCGCCGGACGTACCCCGGCCGAAGAGCCCGGCCCGGTCGCCGACGGCGACGAGGCAGACGTCGCTCTCCGCGGCGGCGGCCGCCGCTCCGGCGATGCCGGAGGTGTCGTCGCCGGTGATCTCACAACCCCGCACGTACACGAGGCCCGGCACCAGGTGGCCGAGGGCCTTGCGGAGCGTGCGGATCTCCACGCCGACCTCGTGATCCGGGTGCTTCACGCCCACGTGGGTCGGAAACGCGTAGCAGCCGAGCATGGCCAGCGGGTCGTCGGCGACCGGGCCGACGAGCGCCACCCGCGCGCCGGGCGCGAGCGGCAGCACGCCGTCTTCGTTGCGCACGAGGACGACCGACTGGCGGGCCAGCCGCAGCGCGATGTCCCGGCCGGCCTCGTCGTCGAAGGTCAGGTCGCCGGCGCCGTCGGGCAGCGCCCGCCATCCCTCGTCGAGCAGGCCCAGCTCGGCCTTCTGGGTGAGCACCCGCCGCACGGCGCGGTCGATCAACGCCTCGTCGACCACGCCCGCGCGGACGGCCTCGACCAGCGCGGGGCCGAACGCGTCCACCGTGGGCAGCTCGACGTCGATCCCGGCGCGCAGCGCCAGCGCGGCGGCCTGTACCGCGTCGGCGGCCACGGCGTGCAGCGTCTGCAGGAACCTCACCGCGAAGTAGTCCGAGACGACCGTGCCGGCGAAGCCCCACTCGTCGCGGAGCAGGCCGGTCAGCAGCGTCTCGTCGGCCGCCACCGGAAGGCCGTCGATCTCGGCGTAGGAGTTCATCACGGAGCGGGCACCGCCGAGCCGCAGCGCCATCTCGAACGGCGGAAGCACCATGTCGGTCAGCTCCCGCCGCCCCATCGGCACGGGCCCGTGGTTGCGGCCGCCGCGGGACGCCGAGTAGCCGGCGAAGTGCTTGAGCGTGGCCACGATGCCGGCGCTTTCGAGGCCCCGCACGTACGCGGCGCCGATGGTGCCCACGAGGTAGGGGTCTTCGCCGATGGTCTCCTCGGTGCGGCCCCAGCGGTAGTCGCGGGTCACGTCCACCACGGGTGCCAGCCCCTGGTGCACGCCGGCGGCACGCATCGAGCGGCCGATGTGCCGAGCCATCTCCTCGACGAGATCGGGATCGAACGCGGCGCCCCAGCCCAACGGCGTCGGGTACGCGGTCGCGCGCCAGGTGGCGAAGCCGGTCAGGCACTCCTCGTGCACCTGCGCCGGGATGCCGAAGCGGCTCGCCGCCACGATCTCGGCCTGGGAGACCGCCAGCGAGCGGGCGCCCAGCACCGGGTCGACCGGAGCCGTGCCGAACGGCCGGGTGAGCTGGCCCAGTCCGTACTGGATCACCTCGCTCCACGGCGCGCCGCCCATCATGTCGGCCTGGTGCGGAGCGACCCCGCCGCCGTCGGCGTCGGCACCGACCCAGACGCCCACGAGCTGGGCGATCTTCTCCTCCAGCGTCATGTGCGGCAGGAGCGCGCCGGCCCGCTCGGCCGGTGGCAACTTCGGGTCGCGCCAGCGCGCGTCCGCGGGCGCGAGCTCAGTGTCGACCGGTACCTGACTCGTCATGCCGCCCCCGGGGCTCGCGCACTCGAAAGTTTCCGCAACAACTCCGTTACATATGGCGGCAACTTAGGCGTCGTCGCCGATCGATGTCAAGAGGCTCGATTGCAATGGTCAACTTGGTGTATGGTCCTGTGGGTCATGCCTGGGCGCGGCTGCCCCCGGCCTTGGCGAGGCTGGCCAGGGTCGGGTCGCCCGTGGCGGAGTCTGCCGAAACTTCCGAGTAGGCTGCGTGAGTTTTCGATGACAGTTCCCGGTCCGGTCGCCAAGCCCGGATCCGCCACGATCGCGACCATCGCCGGCGAGGTCGGCGTCTCCGTCACGACCGTGTCCAAGGTCCTCAATGGCCGTGCGGACGTCGCGCCGGAGACCCGCGCGCGCGTCGAGGAGAGCCTGGAGCGCCACAGCTACCGCCGGCGCGCCAGCCGCCAGCCGGTCGCACAGCAGATCGACCTGGTCTTCCACGAGTTCGACACGGCGTGGGCCATCGAGATCATCAAGGGCGTCGAGACGGTGACCGCCGCCGCCAAGGTCGACATCGTGCTATCCCAGCTCGGCGGCGCGCACAGCCCGTCGCAGCAGTGGCTCGACACCGTGTACGCCCGGCGCCCGCTCGGTGTGCTGCTCGTGCTCTGCCACCTCGGCCAGGCCCAGCAGCGCCACCTTCAGCGCCAGCGGATCCCGTTCGTCGTCGTCGACACGGACAGCGCGACGTCCGCCTCGGTGCCCACCGTCGGTTCCAACAACTGGAACGGTGGCCTCCTCGCCGCCCGCCACCTGCTGGAGCTGGGCCACCGCCGGATCGCCGTCATCTCCGGCCCGGAAGACATGCTGTGCAGCCGGGCCAGGGTCGCCGGCTTTCGCTCCGCGCACGACGAGGCCGGCGTGGCGGTCGATTCCGAGCTGGTGCGCTACGGCAAGTTCGCCGCGCACAGCGGCAACGAGATCGGCCTGGACCTGCTCCAGCGGCCGGATCGGCCGACCGCGATCTTCGCCGGTTCGGACATCCAGGCGATGGGCGTGATGCGGGCGGCCCGCCAGCTCGGCCTCGACGTGCCTCGCGACCTGTCCGTGGTCGGCTACGACAACCTGCCGGTCGCCACCTGGATCGGGCCGGCGCTCACCACCGTCAACCAGCCGCTGCGCGACATGGCCGGCACCGCTGCCCGGATGCTGCTCGACCTGGCCCGCGGCGAGGAGCTGGCCACGAGCAGGATCGACCTCGTCACGGAGCTGATCGTGCGGGAGAGCACGGGACCGGTGGTTTGATGGCGCTCTTCGACCTTCCCCTGGAGCAGCTGGAGCGGTATGCGCCGGACGTGGCCGAGCCGCTCGACTTCGACGCCTTCTGGCACTCCACTGTGGAGTCGGCGGCCGCGAAGCCGGTCCTCGTCGACACGAAGCCCTACCAGAACGAGCTGTCGCTTGTGGACACGTGGGACGTCACGTTCGCCGGCTACGCCGGCGACCCGATCCGGGCGTGGTACACGCGACCGGCCGGTGTGGACGACCCGATCCCGGCCGTGGTCGAGTACATCGGCTATGGTCGCGGCCGCGGGCTGCCACACGAGCGGCTGACCTGGCCGGCGGCCGGATACGCACACCTGCTGATGGACTCGCGCGGCCAGGGCGGGCAGTACGGCACCGGTGGCGACACGCCAGATCCGCACAACGGCGCGCTCGGCGGGCCCGGCCCGGTCACCCGAGGCATCCTCGACCCGCACGACTACTACTACCGCCGGCTCGTCACCGACGCGGTACGCGCGGTCGACGCGGTCCGCGCCCTGCCCGGCGTCGACCCGGCGCGGGTGGCCGTCGCCGGCAACAGCCAGGGCGGCGGCCTCGCGCTGGCGGTCGCCGGCCTCGTGCCCGACCTCGCCGCGCTGCTCACCACAGCGCCGTTCATGTGCCACATCCAGCGCGCGATCGACATCACCGACGCCGCGCCGTACGGGGAGATCGTCACGTTCCTCTCCGTGCACCGCGAGGCCGAGGAAGCCGCCCGCCACACCTTGTCCTACATGGACGGTGTCGCCTTCGCCCGCCGCGCCAACGCTCCAGCGCACTTCGGCGTAGGGCTACGCGACACGGTGTGCCCGCCAAGCACGGTGTACGCCGCGTACAACCAGTACGGCTCCGACGACCGCGCCCTCTACGCGTACCCGTTCAACCATCACGAGGGCGGCGAGGCCGTACACGTACGCCGCCAACTGAGATGGCTCCGCTACCACCTGGAGTGACGGCGGAGGCTTATGTGGGCGGGGGTTCGAGGTCGCAGCTCAGGCGGGACCAGTTGGTGGCGGCGACGGTGTTGGGGTGGTCGTCGCCGAGGACGCGGCGATAGCTGTTGAGCAGCGACTCCATCAGGGCGTTGGCGCCAGCGCGGTCGCCGTCGGCGCGGCGGCTGATCGCCAGGTTGCTGCCGGCGGCCAGCGTGTCCGGGTGTTCGGCGCCGAGTACCTGGCGGATGCGGGGAAACGCCTGCTCGTCGCTGGCCCGCGCGCTGCTGAAGTCGCCGGACTGGAATAGCTCGTCGCCGAGGTTGACCGCGGCCGCCAGCGTGTACGGGTGCTCGGGCCCCACGGTCGCAGTGAAGCGTTGGACCACCATGCGGGTGAGTTCGCGGGCGGCCGCGACGTCGCCGGCCTTGCGCATGAAGATGGCGAGGTTGTTGCCGTACGCCAGCGTGAACGCGTGGTCTTCGCCCATCGACGAGCGATACCACTCGTACACCGGCGTGGCCCGGCGGCGGGCGCTCAGGTCCTGGCCGAGGGCCGACTCGTCGCAGGCGAGGTTCATCGCGCAGGCGAGCGCGTCCGGGTGCTGCGGCCCGTGTACGCGCAGCGAGCGGGCCAGCGTGTCGGTGCTCAGCGCGTACGCCTGCTCGAACTCGCCGAGCTTGCGGAGCGTCACCGCGAAGTTCTTCGCCGCGCGCAGCGACTCGGGGTGGTCTTCGCCGAGCACCCGGCGGTGGCCGTTGAGCGCGGTCTCCAGTACCCGGCGCGACTCGCGCAGGTCGCCGTTGTCGCGTAGGTCGCGCCCGTAGTTGCCGGCCGAGTAGAGCGTCCACGGGTGCATCTCGCCGTGTACGGCCCGGCGGCGGCGGAGCGTGCGCTCCTGCAGGACGAGGGCGGCTCGCAGGTCGCCGACGAGGCGTAGCGAGATGGCCAGGTTGTGGCCGGCGGTGAGCGTGCGCGGGTGCTCCTCGCCGAACGCCTCCCGCCACCGCGACTCGATCTGCTCGTCGAGGTCGCGGGCCCGGGTCAGCTGGCCGAGTGCGCGCAGGTCGGAGGCGAGGCCGCCGCCGGCCATCAGCGTGTACGGGTGTTCGTCGCCGGCCGTGCGGGTCAGGCGGGCGTAGACGTCGTCGTCGATCGCGTACGCCGCGGTGTAGTCGGCCTGCAGGCGCAGCGCGCAGGCCAGGTTGTAGCGCATCATGAGCGTCGACTGGTCGTCCGAGCCGTACTCGCGCTCCCACTGCGCGATCGCCTGCCCGGCGAACGCCTGAGCCGTGGGGTAGTCGGAGATCTTCCAGAGGTAGCGGCCCACGTCGAGGACCAGCTGCCGGACGTGTGGCGAGTCGGAGTCGAGCACGCCCGACGGGAGCAGGTGGGGCCACAGGTCGGCGTAGAGCGGCCAGTACTCGGCGTTGTCGGCGTCGCCCGGGTTGGCGGCGGCCAGGATCTCGTGTACCTGATGCTGGTTTTCCGCCCGCTCCTCCGGGGTGAGCGTGGCGCGGATGATGGTCTGCATCAGCCGGTGGAGCTGGATGCTCTGGCCGCCCCCGTCGTCGCCCCGGTCGGCGATCCGGCGGCGGACGGACGAGGTGGGGCCCGGGCGGCCGGAGTCGATGCGGGCCAGCGCGTACCGGCTGATCTCGCGCATCGCACGGCCCATCAGCATCCGCTCGCGCAGCGACGGGTCGAACGGCAGGAGCGCCTCGATGAACCGGTCACTGTAGACGAGCGAGACCGGGATCGGCTCGGGCGCGAAGAACGCGCAGATCTCCAGAAGCTTGGCCGCGGCGGGGCTGCGGCTGCGGAGGCCGTCGAGCGACACGAGCCAGGGCTGTGCGGAGCTGGCCTGGTAGTCGGGCGGCAGCTCCTCTTCGAGCATCCGCAGCGGCTGGGTCTCCAGCAGCTCCAGGTAGTGCGACACCGGCATCGCGGTGGCGGCCAGCCAGGCGCCGGCCTGCTCGATGGCGAGCGGCAGGTCGCCGAGCCGCTCCGCGACGAGCTGGGCGTCGGCGTCGGCCAGGTGCGGGATCCGCCGGTGGAGGAAGGCGACGCTCTCTTCGCGGGTGAAGACGCCGACCTCCACGACGTGCGCCTCGCGTGCCCACGCCTGGTCGCGGGTCGTGATGATCACGTGGCCGGGGCCCTGCGGTAGGTAGTCGCGGATCTCGGCCGGGTCGTCGGCGTTGTCGAAGATGAGCAGCCAGCGCCGGTGTGGGCGCCCTTGGCGCAGCGCCTCGAGACCGGCGCGCACCCGCTCGCTGACGCTGTCGCTGGTGGGCAGGCCGAGCTGCTCGGCGAGCGCGGCCAGCGAAGAGCGGACGACGCTCGTCTGCTGTGCGGAGACCCACCACACCACGTCGTAGTCGGCGCGGAACCGGTGTGCGTACTCGAGTGCGATCTGGGTCTTGCCCACGCCGCCGAGGCCGTGCAGCGCCTGCGGCACCACCGCGGTGCCGGTGGCGGAGAGGCGGTTGCGCAGCGCCTCGAGCGTGCGCCGCCGGCCGGTGAACGTGCCGTTGCGCTGCGGGACGCTCCACAGTGGTGGCTCCAGCGCGGGGAAGCGCCGCCGCGGCGTGCTGCCGTCGTCTTGCACCGGGGTCGTCGGGCGCGGGTAGACCGGCTGGTCGAGCGCCTCCAGCAGCGCCTCGGTGGCCCGCTGCTCGGTCAGCCCGGCGAGGTCGACCGGCACCCGGTCGTGGAAGGGCGGCCCGACGCGCACGTTGTCGAGGCGCACCGGGACGAGGAAGGGCGCGCCGCTCACCGGGTCGCGGCTGGCCAGGACCTTCCACAGCTCGGCCGCGTTGGGCGACTGGACGTAATCCTGGGAGAGCAGCACGATCGCCCGGGTCGCGTCGGTGAGCAGGGCGGCCACGTCACCGCCCGCGTCGGAGTCGGCCGGGAAGTCGACCTCGCGCATCGCCACCCGCAGGCCGGCGTCGTCGAGCTCGCCGCCGATCCACTCGGCCCACATCCGGTCGACCGCCGCATAGCTGATGAACACGTCGGAGGTGCCGGCCGTGCGGCGCCGCTCGAACGCCGCCAGCCACCGCCGGCGCACCCGCTCGTCGAGCGGGGTCATCTGCTCGACGGCGCCTTCGGTGATCACCTTGGCCAGCCGCTCGTACGCCGCGAGCAGCGAGTTTTCCTGTCGGGACCGGTCGCCGAACGCGGACAGGATCTCCTCGTACGCGTAGAACGGCTTGTACGGGATCTCGACGTCGCCCCAGTACTCGTTGACGTCTTCCTGCGACTGCCGGCCGAGGAACGGCGCGAAGCTCTGGCGGGCGTAGTCGCGGCCGGCCTCCAGCTTGCCCTGCTCGGAGTCTTCGACCCGCATCGGCACGGGCAGCAGCCGCACCGGGCGGTCGGTACGCTGCCGCGCGATCGACTTGGCCACGGAGAGGGCGCCGTCGATGCTCTGCGCGTTCATCGTGAAGCAGTCGACGACCACGTCGGGCAGGCGCACGGTGCAGATGCCGCCGCCGTCGCTCACCCCGGTGCGGCTGTCGATCAGCACGTAGTCGTAGTTGTCCAGCATGTTGCGGCGCAGCGCGTCGAGGAACGTGTTGCCCGCCATCCGCTCGTAGAACGCGGACCAGTCGAACGTGCTGACCACCCGCGTGTACGACGAGTCCTGCTGCCCGGCCGGCAGGAAGTCGAGGAAGCCCCCGCTGGGAAACTGCCAGTCGAGCGAGACCGCGTAGCGCAGGACGTCGGCGTGCGACGCCAGCCACTCGGTGGTCTCCGAGTCGTGGATCGGCTGCATCATCGCGGCCGCGTAGTCGCGGATCATGTCGATCACGCCGGGCGAGGTGCGCAGCTGTTTGTCCAGGAGGAACGGGTGATAGTACTTGTGCAGGCCGGGCGACTCCAGATCCCAGTCGACCGCGAGCACGCGCTTGCCCTGGCTGGCCAGGATCCACGCGACGTTGGCGAGGGCCATGGTGCGGCCGGTGCCACCCTTGTACGAGTAGAACGTGACGATGGTGCCGCCGGTGCTCTCCGTCACGGTCGTCCCTCCCCTTTAAGTACCGCGCTCATGGCGCGTCGAGCATGGGGCGGTCGGAGCTGACCTCCCCGCTTGGCTGCCGCTGGATGTGGCCACTCACGAACATGCGGTTGACCGCCACCTCCAGCACGGCCGGCAGATCCTGCTCGAACGCCTGGAAGGTGGGGATGTTGGAGCGGTATAGCTCGTCATCCTCGGAGGTGCGCTGGAAGATCCGCCGGCACTCCTCGGAGAGCCGGCGCCAGTGCTCCACGGTCTCGCGGTCGTCGAGACTGCGCGGGATGAGCACGGCCGTGGTGGTGTCACGGTCGCGGATCTCGCGGGCGTTGTACGCTGTCAGTGCCAGGGTGGCCTCTTCGAGCTCGGTCACCCACGCGTCGACGAGCAACACGACGATCTGGTTGTGCTGGCTCGCGACTTCGGCCCGCTCGGCCAGCTCCTCCAGGTCGGCGACCCGGGAGGCGAGGCTGCGGCTTTCGGCGATGCCCGACGCGTACTCGGCGAGTGGGCTGGACCGCGCCGGCCGGTAGGGCGCCCAGTCTCGCGGGCGGTCGCCGTACACGGCGCGGTCGGAGCGAACGGAGAGGGCTTTGCTCCGGGTCAGCGCCGCGACGACAAAGTGGACGGTGAGGGGGTCGAGGGCGGCATCCCCCTCGGATCCGTTGAGGGAGTCGGAACGGCTCGGCGGCGGGGTGTGGAAGATGCTCGGCGCACTTTCCAGGTCGGGATAGCTGTGTCCTTCCGGGATCGGGTGTGTCTCGGCGCTCTCCACGATCTGGCCGGCGAGCTCGAACACGAACTCCCGGTAGGCGTCCTGGTGGCGCTGGAGCCGCATCAGCTGCCGCACGCAGGTGTCGCCGAGCAGGTCGGAGGAGAACTGGATGCGGGCCGCCACGGGATGCATCTTGCTGGGTGGGAGGGGCACCCAGAGCAGGGGCTTGAGGACTGAGGGGTCCACGCCCATCTCTTCCTCGTAGCGGGCCACGCGATCGGAGAAGATCTGCCACTCCTGGCCGCACGGACGGCTCAGGAAGTAGCGGGGGGACAACAAGGCGATGAACGAACGGCACTGGGATAGGGCGTCCGCCAGCTCGGCCGACCATATGGTCCCCGACTTCATGCGCGCGTCGATGAAGCCCACCTCGGCGTCCTTGTGCAGGCCCGCACGGACGCGCACCTCGACGCTGAGATCGTTGTAGAACTGCCGGACCAGGTCGTCTTCGTCTCCGCGGGCGTAGCTGAGAAAGAAGTACAGCAATCGCACCTCCGAGCCGGGCTTGGCCGGTCCAACCCCGGCGCTGCCGGGCGAAGCGCTCCGGCACCGAGAGACACTTAACGGTGAGTATAAATGCAGGAACCAAGGGCGACAGACCCCAAATGCTCACGCCCGGCGGGCGCCTACCGGCCACAGGACCACGACGGGTACGCCTTCCGCGTAGGCGGCCGTGACGACGTCGGCGGTGTCGCCGAGCTCGCGCGAGGGCAGACCGTCCCAGACGGCCAGGAGCAGGTCGGACTGCCGCAGCACCTCGACGCTGGCCGCCTTGAACGCGCGCCGGTCGGAGTGGCGAAACGGCATCCGCGACACGTACGCCGCCTTGCCCAGCAGGCGGTCGAAGTCGTCGCGGTCGACGAGCCGGTCCCGGTAGTCGTCGGCCGGGAGCACCACCGTGAGGTCGCCGCCCCGCTCGATGACCGCCCGCGCGAAGATCTGGTCGGCGCCGTCACACAGACAGGTGATGCCGCGCAGCTTGTTACCCGCGTGCCGGCCCAGCTCGGCGGAGAGCGCCTCGTAGACCAGCGCGGCGGTGTCCGCCTCCAACCGGGCGTGTCCGGTGATCCCGATGCGCGCCATCACGAACCTTCTCTCATCCGTACGATGCGAAAGCCGGAGTCGGCGAGCATCGCGGGCAGCTCGCGGATGGCGTCGGAGTTGACGGTCCGGATGCTGTCCGGCAGGTCGGCCCACCTCCGGATCGCCGGGTGCAGCATACGGTCGTCGTCGCGCTCCTCGGCGAACCGCCAGCCCTCGCGCAGCCGGGCGCGCAGCCACCGTTCGTGCTCCATACTGGCCAGTCGGACCACCTCGTGTGCGGTGAGCGTGTGCTCGCCGCCGGCGGCCACGCGCGGCGCCAGCACGCAGTCGATCGCCCGCAGCTTGCGGCCGATGTCGGCGGCCTGGGCCCGGTTTTCGCCCTTGAAGCGGTCGGGCAGGCGGTGCCAGGGCACCATCGACGGCCTCTCCTCGGTGCCCTCGCCCCGGCGCTGCCGCGCGACGAGGTAGCTCTCGTGGATCACGCGGGCGAGGCGCTCGCCCAGGTCGTCGCGGATCAGGCCGGGGTCGCAGGCCGCGTCGACCACGCCGAACAGGCGCAGCGTGCCGGAGACTTCGTCGAAGAGCCGCTCGTCGCGAGCGCCGTCGAAGGCGGCCTGCAACGTGGCCAGCTGGTCCTGCCGCACGATCACCGTGCCCGCCCCGCCCCGCCACAGCCGGTCGGCGATCAGCGCGGTCTTCAGCGCCAGCTGCTCGTCCTCGTAGCAGATGAACGCGCGGTCCGGCGCGGGGGGTGCGGCCTCCGCGGCGAGCACCGTGAGCAGCTCCTCGTCGTACGGGGTGAGGTCGCAGCACTTGCTGAGGAACGGGTATCGGAAGGTCAGCTCGTCGATCACCTGGGTCGCCGCGCCGTCGACCACCGCCACCTCGACCCGCCACATCGCGGACGGCGCGAGCACCCGCCACTGCCGGGCGATCTCCACGATGATGGCGCGGCCGAACGCCGTCGCGCCGACGACGAGGAACCGGGGCGGCCGGTCGAGCGGCGGGATGATCGGGTCCTTGGTGAGCAGGTGGCGCGCGGCGAGGTCGTCGATGTTGAAGAAGTCGAGCCGGATCGCCGGTGGGTCGCTGGTGCCGAGGTGTCGCGCCTGCAGCGCCAGGCAGAGCTCGGGGTCCTGCACCTGGGCGTACACGGCGAGAGGTCCCTCGCCGCGCTGCCGGCGCCCGGCCGCTAGGGCGACCGCCGTGTTGGTGCCGCTGTCTTCCGCGCACGCGTAGAGAGCGCTGGCGTGCGCGACGCCGGCGGCCCGCAGCACGTCCGGGTTGCGGGCGTCGCCGAGCACCCAGAGCGGTCCGCGGCGGCTGTCGGGCACTCCGACGCGGCTCTCGGCGATGTGTACCACCCGGTGCCCGGTCACGCGCAGCTGCCGGGACAGGCTCGTCGCCATCGGGCCGTCGCCGCAGACCACCACGTGGCCGCGTGCCCGCCGGGCGCGCAGCCGTTGAGCCTCCGCGGCGAAGACGAGCCGGAGCGCCTCGACCAGCGCGTAGAACGTGACGCCGGGCGCCGCGAAGCGGGCGATCTCCAGCGAGATCGGGTAAGGCCCGTTGTCGCCGGTCGCGGGCGACTCGAGCACGAAGAGCTGGAGCGCTCCGTAGAGGACGTCGGAAAACCGGGGCGAAGGCCCCATATACTGATGAAACCCTATGTATCCAAGTAGGAGGGACAGGGCCGCACCGGTGGCGAAGAGGGCGCGCATGCCGACGACAGGGGTGTACCGCTTGTCACCGGCCACGCCCACCTCCCCATCGGTGCGTAGTCATTCTATTACTGAAAGCGATCAATGGCTCTCATGATTTTGTTCAGCAGGGCTGTACGATGCGGGGCGTGACAACTGCCCTCCCGCCGGTCGGCGAGCGCATCCGCGAGGCGCGGCTGCGCCACGGCATGAGCCTGCGCGCCCTGGCGCGAGCGGTGGGCGTATCGGCAAGTTTGATCTCTCAGATCGAGACCGGCAAGAGCCGCCCTTCAGTCAGCACGCTCTATGCGATCACCCGGGCCCTGGAGATCTCCGTAGAGGACGTCTTCGATGGCGCCGAAGCCGATGGGGCGGCCGTGCGGTCGGACGCCGGGCCGCTCTCCGGTGCCGTGCTCCAGGCGGTGCACGGCGTCACCCGGCCGTCGGGGCACCGCATCGGTCCGATCGTCCGCCCCGAGGCCCGTGAGGTGCTGCAGCTGGACTCGGGCGTGACCTGGGAGCGCCTCGGCCACCTGCCCGGCACGCGCATCGACTTCCTGCTGGTGACGTACGCGCCGGGCGGCAGCTCGTCGAGCGGCGACCAGCTCATGCGCCACTCCGGCCTGGAGTACGGGTTCGTGCTGGAGGGCGAGCTGACCCTCACGCTGGGCTTCGAGGAGCACCTGCTGCGCCCCGGCGACGCGGTCTCGTTTCCGTCGAGCACCCCGCACCGCTACCGCAACGACGGGGTCACTCCCGCGGTCGGCGTCTGGTACGTGCAGGAGGAGCCATGAGAAGAGCCTGTGAACCGTTAAGTGACGCTTGACACGGGCCATTAACACGTCCTTCACTGAGGGGGTCGCCTCAGCGAGGAGGACGCGGTGGCTATCCGCACGTTCGGGACGAACGCCGTCGACTGGGAAGAGCGCATCGACCTCGATCGGCTGCGCCGTGAGCGCCTCGACCGGCTCAAGGCCCAGCTGGACGCGTCGGAGTTCGGCGCGCTGCTCACGTTCGACTTCTCCAACATCCGCTATCTGACGTCTACGCACATCGGCACCTGGGCGATGGACAAGCTCATCCGGTTCGCCGTGCTCCCGCGCGGCGGCGAGCCGGTGATCTGGGACTTCGGCTCCGCCGCCCGCCACCACCAGCTCTACAACCCGTGGCTCGACGGCACCGAGCGGGCCCGGGCCGGGATCTCTACGCTGCGCGGCGCGTTCCATCCGGACGCGGGCATCGCCGCCGACGTGGCCACGAAGGTCGCCACCGTGCTGCGCGAGCACGGCGTGGCCGACGCGCCGGTCGGCGTCGACATCGTCGAGATGCCGATCCTGGCGGCGCTGCAGGCGGAGGGGCTGACCGTTGTGGACGGTCAGCAGGTCTTCCTGGAGTCCCGGCGGATCAAGACCCGCGACGAGATCAGCCTGCTCGCGCAGGCCTGCTCGATGGTCGACGCGGCGTACGAGGAGCTGTACGAGTTCCTCCGCCCCGGCGTCCGGGAGAACGAGTGCGTCGGCCTGGTCAGCAAGGTGCTCTACGACCTCGGCAGCGAGTACGTCGAGGGGGTCAACGCGATCTCCGGCGAGCGGTGTGCGCCCCACCCCCACGTGTACAGCGACCGGCTGATCCGCCCCGGCGACCCGGCGTTCTTCGACATCCTGCACAGCCACATGGGCTACCGCACGTGCTACTACCGCTGCTTCGCGGTGGGCAGCGCCTCGCGCGGGATGCGCGACGCGTACACCCGCTGCCGGGAGTACATGGACCAGGCGATCGCGCTGGTCAAGCCCGGCACCACGACCGCCGACATCGTGTCGCTGTGGCCGCGCGCCGAGGAGTTCGGCTTCCCGGACGAGATGGCCGCGTTCGCGCTGCAGTACGGGCACGGCGTCGGCCTCTCCATCTGGGAGAAACCGGTGTTCAGCCGGCTCGTCTCGCTCGACCATCCCGAGGTGCTCGAAGAGGGCATGGTCTTCGCGCTGGAGACGTACTGGCCGGCCGGCGACGGCTACTCCGCGTCGCGGATCGAGGAGGAGGTCGTGGTCACCGCCGACGGGTGCGAGGTGATCACGAAGTTCCCGGCCGAAAAGCTGCTGATCGCCGGGCGCCGCTACTGGACCGTCGACGGCCCGCTGCCCAGTGAGCGCGAGGCGCAGTCGCACCTCAACACCCTGAACGGGAGGGGCGAATGACGCCGGAGGAGCTGCTCGACGCGTACGCGGAGATGGTCCTGATCCGGCGCACGGAGAAGGCGGCCCACGACCTGTTCATGTCCGGACTGGTCAAGGGCACCACCCACCTGGCGGCCGGGCACGAGGCGGTGGCGGTGGGTGCGAGCGCCGCGCTGCGGCCGGACGACTACGTCTTCGCCACCTACCGGGGTCACCACCACGCGCTGGCCCGGGGCGCGACGCCCGAGGAGTGCCTGGCCGAGCTGATGAGCCGGGCCACGGGCCTGTGCCAGGCCAAGGGCGGCTCGATGCACCTGACCAAGGCCACCAACGGCATGCTCGGCTCGTACGCGATCGTCGGCGCCCACCTGCCGATGGCGGCCGGTGCGGCGTGGTCGGCCAAGCTGCGCGGCAGCGGCCAGGTGGCGGTGGCGTTCTTCGGCGACGGCGCGACGAACATCGGCGCGTTTCACGAGTCGCTCAACCTCGCCGCGGTGTGGTCGCTGCCTGTGCTGTTCGTCTGCGAAAACAACCTCTATATGGAGTACACGCCGATCGAGGCGGTGACCGCGGTGCCCAACCCGGCCGCCGACCGGGCCGGTGGATACAACATGCCGGCCGAGATCATCGACGGCAACGACGTGGTGGTCGTGCACGAGACCGTGGCACGGGCCGCCGAGCGTGCGCGCAAGGGCGACGGGCCGACGCTGATCGAGGCGCAGACCTACCGCCACTTCGGGCACAGCCGGGCCGACCCGGCCAAGTACCGCCCGGCCGACGAGGTGGAGCGGTGGATGAAACACGACCCGCTCGACGTGGCCCGGGCGCGGCTCGAGGCGCTCGGCGTACCCCCGGAAAAGATCGCGGACCGCGACCGGCGGGCGGCGGCCACGGTAGACGCGGCCATCGCGGCGGCCAAGAGCGCGCCGGAGCCTGAGCCGGCGCTGGCGTTCACCGACGTGTGGGCGGACGGGGGAGCGGCGTGGCGGACGTGAAGTTCACCTACCGGGACGCGGTGGCCGAGGGCATCGCCCGCGAGATGCGGCGTGACCCAAGCGTCGTCTGCCTGGGGGAAGACATCGGCGCGGCCGAGGGCGTGTTCAAGACGACGGTGGGGCTGTTCAAGGAGTTCGGGCCGTCGCGCGTCTGGGACACGCCGATCTCCGAGCAGGCGATCGTCGGCGCCGCCATGGGCGCGGCGATGACCGGCATGCGGCCGGTCGCCGAGATCATGTTCAGCGACTTCCTCGCCTGCTGCTGGGACTACCTGGCCAACGAGATCCCCAAGGCGCGTTACATGACCGGCGGCCAGGTGACCGTGCCGCTGGTGGTGCGCACGGCCAACGGCGGCGGGCTCGGCTTCGGGGCACAGCACTCGCAGGCCGTGGAAAACTGGGCGCTCACCGTACCCGGACTGAAGATCGTGGCGCCGTCCACGCCGGCCGACGTCGTCGGCCTGATGGCGGCGGCGATCCGCAGCGACGACCCGGTCGTCTTCTTCGAACACAAGGCGCTGCTCGCGGGTTCCGGGCCGCGCCCACCGGAAGATCACCTGGTCGAGCTCGGCCAGGCGGCCGTCGCCCGGGAGGGCACCGACGTCACGGTCGTGGCGCTGGCGTCCACCGTGCCGCTGGCGCTGAAGGCGGCCGACCAGCTGGCCGGCGAGGGCATCTCGGTCGAGGTGATCGACCTGCGCTGCCTCATCCCGCTCGACATGCGCACCGTCCTGCGCTCGCTCGAGCGCACCTCCCGGCTCGTCGTCGTGGAGGAAAACCCGTACCAGGGCGGCTGGGGCGCGACTGTCGTCTCGGTCGTCGCCGACGAAGGTTTCGAACTGCTCGATGCCCCGATCAAGCGGGTCGCCGGGGCCAACGTGCCACTGCCGTTCGCCGACTCGCTCGAAGCCGAGGTGATCCCGACCGTCGACAAGGTCACCGAGGCGATCCGAAGGCTTACCGCTTATTAGAGGAGTCCCCCATGCCGAACCGTATCCTGCTCCGCGGCGGCCATGTCCTCACGATGGATCCGCAGCTCGGCGACCTGCCGAGCGGTGACGTACTGATCGAAGACGACAAGATCGCGGCAATCGCGCCGAGCATCGACGCCGACGTCGACGCGGAGGTGGTCGACGCCAGCGGGCGCATCGTCATCCCCGGCTTCGTCGACACCCACCGCCACACGTGGGAGGCGGCGATCCGCGGCGTCGCGCCGAACGCCACGCTCGACGACTACTTCGTCGACATCCTCGACACGTTCGCGCCGGTGTACACGCCGGACGACGTTTACGCGAGCAACCTCGCCGGCGCGCTGGAGTGCCTCAACGCGGGCATCACCACGCTCGTCGACTGGTCACACATCAACAACACGCCCGACCATCCGGACGCCGGCGTGCGCGGGCTGCAGGAGGCGGGCATCCGGGCCCAGTACGCCTACGGCAGCGCCAACACGTCGCTCGCCGACTACTGGTTCGAGAGCAAGATCGTGATCCCGAAGGACGACGTACAGCGGATCCGGGACACCTACTTCTCCTCCTCCGACGGGCTGCTGACGATGGCGCTGGCCACCCGCGGCCCGGGCTTCTGCACCGACGACGTGGTGCGGGCCGAGTGGGAGATGGCCCGCGACCTCGGCATCCCGATCACCGTGCACGTGGCGATGGGGCGGCTGGCCGGCCGCTTCGGCATGATCAAGCAGCTCGACGGGCTGGGCCTGCTCGGCTCGGACACCACGTACATCCACTGCTGCTACTTCAGCGAGGAGGAGTGGGAGCTCGTCGCGCGCAGCGGCGGCACCGTCTCCATCGCCCCGCAGGTCGAGGTGCAGATGGGCCACGGCTGGCCGCCGGTGGCCAAGTCCATCGAGTACGGGCTGCGCCCCAGCCTCTCGATCGACGTGGTGACGACCGTGCCGGGCGACATGTTCACCCAGATCCGCAGCGCGTTCGGCACCGACCGGGCGCGGCGCAACGAGGTGTACTGGCAGAAGAACGAGCCGGCCGAAGGGCACCTCACCGCCCGCCAGATGCTGGAGATCGCCACGCTCAACGGCGCGCACGTGGCCGGGCTCGAAGACCGCACCGGCTCGCTGACGGTGGGCAAGCAGGCCGACGTCGTGCTGATCGACGCGCGGTCGATCAACATCGCGCCGGTACACGACGCGGTCACCGCGGTCACGCTCTGCGCCGACGTGTCCAATGTGGAGGCGGTGCTCGTGGCCGGCCAGTTCCGCAAGCGCGACGGCAAGCTCGTCGCCGACGTCGAGCGGGCCCGCCAGCTGGTGGAAAACTCCCGCGACCGCCTGCTCGGCGCGGTGGCGTCCAGGAAGGCCGTACCAGCGTGAGCGTTTCGCGCCATGTGGTCCGGCGGGCGTCGGAGGCGGCGTTCGCCGCCGTCTCCGACGGCTTCTCGCACTGGTCCATCGTGGACGAGAGCGTGCCCGGCGCGGTGCACACCGGCTTCGCGGTCTGCGAGCTCGCGCCGGGCGCCTCGGTACCCAGCCGGGTCAACTGGTTCGAGGAGTCGGTCTACCTGCTGAGCGGGTCGGCCGTGATGGACACGCCGGGCGGCTCGTACCGGCTGGAGCCCGGCGACTACGGCCTCATCAACACCGGTGTGCCGTACGCCTGGCGCAACCCGGGCGACGAGCCGGCCCGGTGGGCCCGGATGCAGGCGCCGCAGCCACGCGAGCGGTTTGACGGCGACGCGCTGGCGGCGCCACTCGCCGCCGCGGGGCCGGTGCTGCCGGTGGACCCGCGCGATCCGCGCACCCAGTCGTTCGGCCACATCTCGCCGCGGCACATGGACCCGGGCAAGCAGAGCCAGGACCTGCTCGCCGTCTCCGCGAGCATGCGCACCGCCCTGCTCGTATACAGCGGCATCACCGTGAAGATGATGGTGGACAGCGACCTCGGCGCCGACCTGTCCACGATGTTCATGGTCCAGTACGAGCCGGACGGCGTGGCGGGCGCGCACGACCACCCGTTCGAGGAGACTTACATGATCCTGGAGGGCGCCACCGACGCGACGTTCGACGGCGAGACATACCGCCTCGAAGTCGGTGACGTGGCCTGGGCCGGGGTCGGCTGCGTCCACGGCTTCGCAAACGCCGGTGACGGGCCGGTGCGGTGGCTGGAGACCCAGGCGCCACAGCCGCCGCCGCGCCACTCCTACCGTTTCGCCCGCGACTGGACATACCTGCGGGACGTTCTGCAGAAGGAGGAGGGCAGATGAGCGTTGTTGTGGTCGGCGGTTCCGCGGGCATCGGCCTGGAGGTCGCGCGGTTCTTCGCCGACCTCGGCGACGACGTCGTGCTCACGAGCCGCGACGCCGGCCGGGCCGAGCGGGTGGCCAAGGAGGTGGGCGCCCGCGGCGTGGCGCTCGACCTGGCCGAGCCGGAAACGATCGCCGACGCGCTCGCCGGGGTGGAGCGCGTCGACCATCTGGTGCTCGCCGCGATCGAGCGCGACCACAACACGGCCGCCGAGTACGTTATCGAGCGGGCGCTGCGGCTCGTCACGCTCAAGCTCGTCGGCTACACCGAGGTCGTGCACGCGCTGGTGCCGAAGATGCACGCCGGCAGCTCGATCGTGATCTTCGGCGGCCAGGCGATGCAGCGGCCGTACCCGGGCTCCACCACCGTCTCCACTGTGAACGGTGGCGTGGTCGGGCTCGTGCACACGCTCGCCTGCGAGCTGGCCCCCATCCGCGTCAACGGCATCCACCCGGGCATCGTGGGCGACAGCCCCTACTGGGAGGGCAAGCCGCTCGACGCGGTCGTGGCGCGTACGCCGCTCGGCCGCCTCGCGGTCATGAACGAGGTCCGCGACGCCGTGGTCTTCCTGCTCCGCAACGGCGCGATCAACGGTGTAAACCTGCCCGTCGACGGAGGCTGGTTGTTGAAGTGAGCGAGCGAGCTGGCGCGGCGGCGTCTGGACGGAGCCGGCCCGCCGACGAAGTCGGGGTTTCGGGGTGGCGGAGGAAGACGTCGCCTTCAGTGCCGCGCGAGCGAGCGAACCAGGAGGCTCAGTGAAGGTCGCGATCATCGGTACGGGGCGGATGGGCGCCGGGATGGCCGTCCGGCTCCGCGAGTCGGGCGCCGACGTGGCGGTCTGGAACCGCACGCGGGAGAAGGCGGAAGCGACCGGCTGCGCGGTGGCCGCCACCGCCCGTGGCGCGGCGGCCTCCGCCGACGTGGTCGTCGTGTCGCTCGCCGACGACGCCGCGGTGCTCGCCGCCTACGACGGGCCGGACGGCGTGGCGGCCGGGCTGCGCGAGGGCACGGTCGTCGTGGAGAGCAGCACGGTCGACCCGGAGACGGTACGCCGGGTCGAGCCGCTCGTCACGGGGCGCGGCGCTGTGCTGCTCGACGGGCCAGTCTCGGGCAGCACGGCGCTGGTGGAGAAGGGCCAGCTGACGTTCATGGTCGGCGGCCCGCCCGACGGGCTCGAGCGGGCGCGACCCGTGCTCGACCTGCTCGCCCGCCAGGTCTTCCACGTCGGCGAGCTGGGCTCGGGCGAGGTGGTCAAGCTGGCCGTCAACACCGTCGTGCTCGCGCTCAACCAGGCGCTCGCCGAGGCCCTGGTGCTCGGCGAGCGGGCCGGCGTGCCCCGCGAGACGACGTACGAGGTGCTCGCCAACAGCGCGATCGGCTCGGCGTTCGTGTCGTACAAGCGGGCGTCGTTCGAGCGGCCCGACGAGACGCCGGTCGCGTTCAGCCTCGACCTCGTGGCGAAAGACCTCGATCTGGTACGCCAGCTCGCCGAGCGGGTCGGCGCCCGGATGCCGCAGGCCGGCACCAACCTCGGCGTGGCTACCGCCGCGGTGGCCGCCGAGCTCGGTGGCCGCGACATGAGCGCCGTCGCCGAGTACCTACGTCAGCTTTAGCCATTGGCGGGTGCGTTTGCCCGGCAGGTAGGGCGAGTCGAGGCGCTTGGCCACCACGCCGCCGACGCCCTGCTCGCGGCTCGCCTGCCGGGCGAACTCGCCACCGCCGGTGAAGTGCGGCGGCACGAGCCAGTGCGGCCCGGCCAGTTCGAGCGCGGCGAGCAGCTCCCGCCGCTCGGTGTACGGCAGGTCCACAGTGGAACGGCCCTCGACCCAGAGCAGGTCGAAGACGAGGTACTGCACCGGCACCCGCGACGCCAGGCGGCGGGCGGCCGCGCCGTCGGTGACCCGTGCGCGGGGCCGCAGTGCCTCCTCGCTCACCCGGCCGGCGGCGTCGAACGCCACGATCATGCCGTCGAGCACGCACTCGGTGGGCGCCAGCGCCTCGGCCATCTCGCGCACCTCCGGGTACGAGGCGGTGATGTCCTTCTCGTCGCCGCCGAGCACGCGCGGGCGTCCGCCGGACACATAGGTCACCGCGCGCACGCCGTCCCAGGCCAGTTCGTACGCCCAGGCGTCGTCGTCGGCGGGCAGCTTCGCGGCGCGTACCGGCAGCATCGGCGCGACGAGGTCGGGCATCGGGCTGAAGCCGGCCGGTGGCGGATCCATCCGGTGGATCATCCAGTTCTTGCCGTCGGTGCGAAACAGCACGTACCGCCCGGAGACCCGCTCGCCGTGCAGCGTGAAGATCACCTCGCGGTCGCGCCACTTCTCGGTCTCGTACGTGCCGCGGTCGAAGATGGTCATCCGGCCGCCGCCGTACTCGCCGGCCGGGATCTCCCCGTGGAAGTCGAGGTACTCCATCGGATGATCTTCAGTTTGAACTGCGAGGTTGTTGCGCGCCGGGTCGCGGGGCACGCCGCGCGGCACCGCCCAGGAGACAAGCACGCCGCCGCGCTCCAGCCGCAGGTCCCAATGGAGGCTGCTGGCGTGGTGCTGCTGGATCACGAACGCGTCGTCGTCGCCCGCCGTCGGCCGCCCCTCGGGCACCGGCTCCGGCGTGCGCTTGGCATCCCGCTTGCGGCGGTACTCGTCCAGCCGGTCGCCCATAGTCGCAATTGTGGCCGTGTGGTGGCGGTATCGCATGGGCGCGTTCTGGGTACGGTGGAAAGCACTCAATCACCTGGCCCCGGGGGTGAGGGCGTTGTCCTACTTCACCGTCATCCGCCTTGGCGAGGCCGCCCTGGTCTACGCCGAGGGTCCTCTCGATGCCACCGTCGCCGCCAGCCTGCACGACGCGCTCGCCGAAGTAGTCGACGAGCGGGCCACTCCCGTAGTCATCGACCTCGTCCGCGTGCCGGCCGTCAACGACGGCATCGTCACGGCCCTGGCGGCGGCCGCCTCCCGCGCCGCCCAGCAAGGCCGGGGCCTCGAGCTGCGGCTCGCCGCCGGCCAGCGCTTCACCGTGACCGGCGCGGCCCAGCTGCGCCAGGTGATCGGCCGCGCCTACCCGACAGTGGCCTGACCGGTCTCCAACCGTCGCAGTGCCGCCTCCAGGTGGGGCGGCACCGGCGCGCCGGCGTGACCGGCAGGCGCAACACCCGATGTCTGATGAAGTCTTTATCACCAAGTCTTTATCAAGATCATGCGATGGTCAGGCCTTGAACGCCTTAAGGAGTGTGCTGGTGTAGGTCGGGGCCAGTTGCCGGATCCGGTCTTCAGGGACGGCGGCCTCCAGGGCCTTGACCGCCAGTCCGACGCCTCGGGCGTTGGGCGCGCCAAACAGCTGAACGAGGTGCTCGACGCCAGCGCGAACGCTCGGGCCGCACAACGGATCCTCAGCCAGGTCACGGAGTCGACTGCCGACCTGAGCGGGTGGGGCCGAGCCGATCATCAGCCGGTACACATCGCCTGCGTCTTTCGGCTTGACGCGGTTTGTCTGATCGCGGTCTCCGTCGCTAAGCCGCTCGGCGATCTTGTGCGCCTTGGCAACCAGAAGCGCGGCGGGACCGGCGACGCGGATCTTCGCCGAACGACCGTCGACATCAGGCTCCAGGCTGACAACGGTCAGTTCGTTGTTGTCCCGTACGACCGCCTCGATGCCGGGCGTCCACCGCGTAGCGTTCTTGCCGTGATCGGGCAGCCTCGCATCCAGGCTGCCCCTGAGCGGCGCCATGCTTTCCGGGACAAGGAGGTCGACGGGAACGACAACCTCTTGATCGCCAATCGTGGCAGTCGCGAGCCACGTGCCGGGTTCTTCACCGCCATTGCCGCTCTTGACCTTGATATGGAAGCCGGCGGACTTCATTGCTTCGTCGATCTGAGGATCAGGCCCAAGCTTCTCTGGGTCGATACCCAGATCGGCATCGGTGGTATACGGCGCCACGCTGGCGTCTAAGTCGCTGTCGCCAGCCTGGAGGTAGATCGCTTGCGCGCCTACGAGGATGACGGCACCACGATGGCGGTCGAGTGCCTCCAAGGCATCAAGCAAGACTCTCCGTGCGGCGACATAGAGTAGATTCCCGTCCGTCACGACGGCGACCTTAGTGCTTTGTCCGTTACTCCGGGGGGAGGTGACGCGCCCGCCAACGCGGAACGTTGTCGGACATCCACTCCAGCAGCGCCTCTCCCTCCTCCGGCAATCGTCCGTTTCCGCCCAAGCAATCGAGGGCGACTTGGGAGATACCAGCGTGGAATGTGCCCGATTCGACCTGATGCGCGCGCTCAAGCTGTGACTGATCGGCAGCTCGCAGCAGCACGACATCAGAGCCCTGATTCGCCGGCAGTAACTCATGCCTTTGCGCGAAGTCGTCCATGTTGGGTACATACAACGCCAGTTGAGCAGGGGCAGCGAGGCTGACATACTCAACGACTGCGTAGGATCCTGTAACCAGCGCTTGCTCCTGCGTTGCCGCAAGACGCCGGTAGAGGGCGCCAGCGCCAGTGCGGGCTATGTAGCTCTGATAGCGGTTGGACCGGAGTAGCCCACAGCGGTCGGCACGGGCTCGGAGCAATCCCTGCCAGTCGACGGTAGTAACAATCTTGGTTCGCGGGTCGCGTTCGACAAGGCGCTCGTCATCGAGGGCGGCGAGAGTTCGCGAGACGTAGGCAGGACTCAAGCCTGCTGCTCTAGCCAGGTGCAACATCCGGTAGGGAGGCTCGACATCAACAAGCAGACGTACTAGGGCGTTGACACCGGTACCTTGCAGCTGGACCGATGGCTTGGCCCGAGGATTCGGATCCTGTTGTGCGCCATCCAGGCGAAGGTAGATGGCCGGACGCGCCACTCGTAGACGTACGTTTCCGGTCAGGTCGATATAGTTCACTCCGCGCTCGGTCAAGAGCTGTCGCGATCGTGGACTAAGCCATGGCGCGACCACCACCAGCGGCGGGTTGTGAAGCATCTTGCGCACGAACGGCGTGACGCCGCCTAGGACCCGGTCGATATCCCGCGGTGCGAACCGGCGGAACGCCTCAACCAGAAGCGGGCTCGTATAGTTTGGCGCCGATACTTGCCAGGCCGTCTCCCGGCCACTGTCAGGCAGGTCAGCCGAGTATGGCCTCAACTCCATGTCGTCGTCAGCGGCCAGCAAGCTCTGAAGCTGCTCGAACGCCGCCGCGAGTAACTCCTGCTCCGTTTCTGCGTGCACACAGCAAAGTTTGCCACAAACCGCCGGTTTAGCTGTCATGGGCAAATGGCGGGTTTGAGTAAAACTTTGCCATGCGATCGGGGGCGCCCGGTTGGGGCGCCCCCCGATCAGTGAGGAGAGGACAAGGTCAGGAGGAGCAGGCGGTGCCGTTCAGCGTCCAGCCGGTGGGGGCGCCGTTGGTGCCGCCGTGCGTGCCCTGGAAGCCGAACGAGGCGTTGGCTCCCGGCGCGAGCTGGCCGTTGTAGGTGACGTTGCGGGCGGTCACCGACGAGCCGCTCTGGGTGACGGTCGCGTTCCAGCTGTTGGTGATCTGCTGGCCGCTCGGGAAGGAGAAGCCAAGCGTCCAGCCGTTGACCGTGCTGGAGCTCGTGTTGGTCACGGTCACGTTGCCGGTGAAGCCGTTGTTCCACGAGTTCGCCGTGTAGGCGACCCGGCAGGCGCCGCCACCGCCCGGCGGGGGCGTGGTGTTCGGCGGCGGTGTCGTGTTCGGCGGCGGCGTGGTGTTTGGCGGGTTGCCCTGGTTGACGGTCGTGGAGAAGGAGTTGACGCCCAGGCCGACGCCGCCGTTCCACGGTTCGAAACCAGCCTGGATGCTGGTCAGGTACCAGGAGTTGGTGATCGTGCCGCGGTTGCGGGCGTCGTTGATGAAGTCGAGGACGTTGAAGCTCCAGCTGTTGATCGGCGACGGCGCGACGTACGAGATGACGTTGTTGCCGCCGTTGTTGCCCCGCCACACGTCCCAGGTGCGGCCGCCGACGTTGCCGTTGCCGACCGACGACCCGATCGGCTGGATCGGGCCCTGGCGGTTGAACCAGATCATGATCTCCATCTGGTTGACCCCGTCGCGCTTGGGCGTCGGGTCGAGCCAGATGTCGAACGAGGCGTTGTACGTGCCGCCGACGAAGTTGTAGTTGATGCTGGTCGGGACGCTGCTGATCTGGCTGACCTGCAGCGGCAGGTTGGTGCCGGGCGAGCAGTTGGTGTAGTGGCAGCCGAAGAAGACCGACGGGTACGACAGCGGCGCCCCGTTGGTCGCCGCGCTGCCCTGCTGGCTCACGATCGAAAAGCCGGTGTTGGTCACGTTGATGCACTGCTCGGCGGTGGAACCCCAGCGGTTGTTCTGCACGACGTAGCGACCTTGGATGGTCGTGGAGCCGAACTGCTCACAGATGCGGACGTCGGCCTGTGCCGGCGCGGCGGCGGTGAGGGCCGCGGCGGTGCCCGCGATGAACAGACCGACCGCGACCAATGCGCGTATCGGGCGTCTCATGGGTGCTCCTTCTCGTGGTGGGACGGGAGTCCGGGTGGGTCGGACGGGAGCGCTCCCATGAGGTTAGGACATATTCACGGTTATGAAAACATGCTGCGCGCCGCCCGTAACTGATCCGTGGCTCGGGCTAGCGCACGGGCGATCCGTTGCTCGCTCTCCGGCCCGATCCGGGCGGCCGGCACCGACAAGCTGATCGCGTCGGTCGGTGGGTCGGCGAGGGGCACCGCGATCGCGAAGCACACGATCCCGTCCGTGTTCTCCTCCCGGTCGACGGCGTATCCCCGTTCGCGGGTAATGGCCAGCTCCGTGTGGAGCGCCTCTCGGTCGGTGATCGTGTGGGCGGTCAGCCGGGGGAGAGGCCAGCGCAGCTGGCCGTCGGGGTCGGGGCTGCGGGCGAGCAGCGACTTGCCCAGCGCGGTGGCGTGCGCGGGCAGCTTGCGGCCGATCGCGCTGTAGAGCCGCAGGCGGTGCACCGACTCGCGTTTGGCCAGGTAGACCACGTCCGGGCCGTCGAGCCGGCCGAGGTGCACGGCCTCGCCGAACTCCCGGGACAGGTCGTCGAGCACGCCGGACACCAACCCGACCGCGTCGTCCGCGTCGAGGTAGGCGGCGCCCACCTCCAGCGCTCGTACGCCCAGGCCGAAGCGGGTGCCGGTCGGGTCGGTCTCCACCCAGCCGCGCCGGGCCATCGTGCGGAGGATGCCGTGCAGGCTGCTCTTGGGGATGTCGAGCGCGCGGGAGAGCTCGACGAGCGAGCGGCGCTCGGCGGACGCGGCCAGCGCCTCCAGCACCTCAAGCGTGCGGTCGGCGGATTTCACGGGGGGTTGGACCGACGTCATGCGTTCCATTATGGTCATGTACGTGACCGACGTTCACCATGTTGAACAGATCATTGGCAAGACCCGGCTGCTCCCCGTCGTCGTGCTCGAGGACGCGAGCGGTGCCGAGCCGCTCGCCGCAGCGCTGACGGCCGGGGGCCTGCGCAGCGTGGAGGTGACGTTTCGAACTGACGCGGCCGGCGAGGCCATCCGGATCATGGCGGAAAACCCCGAGCTGCTGGTCGGCGCTGGCACGGTGCTGACCCCGGCACAGGTCGACGCCGCTGTCGAGGCGGGTGCGAAGTTCGTGGTCAGCCCCGGGTTCAGCCCAGCTGTGGTGGCCCGCTGCCGGGAGGCCGGCCTTCCGGTGTACCCGGGCGCGGCCACGGCGACCGAGATCCAGATGGCGCTCGACGCGGGGCTGTCGATCGTCAAGGTCTTCCCGGCCGAGCAGATCGGTGGCGCCAAGATGATCAAAGCGCTGGCGGCGCCGTTCCGGTCCGTGCGGTTCATCCCGACCGGTGGGGTAAATACCGGAAACCTGTCCGACTACCTGGCCCTGCCCGCGGTCTTCGCGGTCGGCGGCACCTGGATGGTCGCGCCCGACCTTCTCGCTGCGGGCAAGTGGGACGAGGTCACCCGCCTGACCGCCGCGGCGGTCGCACTCACCACGGGAGCCAACTGATGCTGCGGATCCGGACGGCCGAAGAGTGCCGCTACGACCTCGTCTCGCTCGGCGAGATCATGCTGCGTCTCGACCCGGGCGAGGGGCGGGTGCGCACCGCGCGCAGCTTCCGGGCCTGGGAGGGCGGCGGGGAGTACAACGTGGCCCGCGGGCTGCGCCGCTGCTTCGGTATGCGTACCGCCGTGGTCACCGCCTTCGCCGACAACGAGGTGGGGCGGCTGCTCGAAGACCTCGTGCTCCAGGGTGGCGTCGACACCTCGTTCGTGAAGTGGCTGCCGTACGACGGGATCGGCCGCGCCGTGCGCAACGGCCTCAACTTCACCGAGCGCGGCTTCGGCGTGCGCGGCGCGGTGGGCACGTCGGACCGCGGGCACACCGCCGCCAGCCAGCTCCGCCCCGACGACGTCGACTGGGACCACCTCTTCGGCACGCTCGGCGCCCGCTGGCTGCACACCGGCGGCATCTACGCCGCGCTCTCCGAGACCACGCCGGACGTCATCGAGGCGGCCATGTCCGCGGCGCGCCGGCACGGCACCGTCGTCTCGTACGACCTCAACTACCGGCCGAGCCTCTGGAAGGCGGTCGGTGGCAAGGAGCGGGCGCAGGAGGTAAACCGGCGACTCGCGCGGTACGTGGACGTGATGATCGGCAACGAGGAGGACTTCACCGCCTCGCTCGGCTTCGAGGTGCCGGACACCGACGAGTCACTGTCCACGCTGGAGGTTGCCAACTTCCGCCGCATGATCGAGGAGGTCACGAAGGAGTACGGCAACTTCGCGGTCGTGGCCACCACCCTGCGCACGGTGCGCAGCGCGACGGTCAACGACTGGGGCGCGATCGCGTGGTCCGACGGCGCGTTCGCCGAGGCGACGCACCGCCCCGGGCTGGAGATCCTCGACCGGGTGGGCGGCGGCGACAGCTTCGCGTCCGGCCTCGTCTACGGGCTCCTCACGAGCGGCGACCTCGCCACGGCGGTCGAGTACGGCGCGGCACACGGCGCGCTCGCCATGACGACACCTGGCGATACGTCGATGGCCAGCCTCAAAGAGGTGGAGGCTCTGGTGCGCGGGGGTGGCGCCCGGGTACAGAGGTGATGCCGGCGCCGCAAAACGTGAGACTTGCGTAGCGCAATTGCGTGTTCGGGGGACTACCCTTAGCGCCATCGGGGCCTATCCTTGGCCGGTCGCTCCGAGTAGTCTCTTGGCTTCAACGCGTTGCCCCTCCCCCGCGCCGGGGCTGGAAGAATCTCCGGAGGCGTTCGCACATGCTTGGATCCAGCCTGCGGATCCTCGTTGTCGGTGCCGGCATCGCCGGCCTGGCAGCCGCCCGCGCACTGCGCCTGGCCGGGTTTCGCCCGGAGGTGGTCGACAAGCTCCCCGCGTCCACTGTGGCGGGTGCGGGCATCTACCTGCCGGGCAACGCGACGCGAGCGCTGCGCGAGCTCGACCTCGACGCCCCGGTGCGGCCGTGTGGCGAGGTGGTGACGCGCCAGCGCTTTCTCGACGAGGAGGGCCACCAGCTCTGCGAGGTCGACCTGGCCAAGCTGTGGGACGGCGTCGGCGAGTGCCGGGCGCTGCCCCGCGCCGACCTCCACCGGGTGATGCTCAGCGGTGCCGGCGGCGCGGTGCGCCACGAGACCGAGGTGACCTGCCTGGAGGTCGTGGGCGGCGAGACCGCCAAGGTGCAGTTCGGCGACGGCACCAACGCGGAGTACGACCTGGTGGTCGGCGCCGACGGCCGGCGTTCCCCGGTGCGGATGATGGCCGAGCTCGGCGGCGCCGCCGTCCCGGTCGGCCAGGTGATGTACCGCAGCGTGGTGACCGGCGGCCCGAAGACGAGCGAGTGGACCGCGGTGCTCGGCAAGCGGGCCGCGTTCGTGGTGATGCCGATGGGCGCGGGCCGGCTGTTCTGCTACGCCGACGAGGCCGGCTCGACCGCGCCCGCCGACCCGCTCGCCCGGCTGCGTGAGGTCTTCGGCGGCTTCGGCGGTCCGGTGCCCGCGGTGCTCGAAGCGGTCGAGAAGGTGCAGGTCGCGGTCACCGACGAGGTCGAGATCGGCAGCTGGTCGCTGGGGCCGGTCGTGCTTGTCGGCGACGCCGCGCACGCCACCTCGCCGACGCTGGCCCAGGGCGCGGCCATGGCCCTGGAAGACGCCGTCGTGCTCGCCGAGTCGCTGCGCGGGGCCGGCTCGGTGCCCGACGCGCTCGACCAGTACGAGCGGCGGCGCCGCCCGCGTACCCGCTGGGTGCTGGAGCGCACCCGCGACCGTGACAGGCTGCGCGACGAGGCGCCCGCGCTCCGCGACCCGGTGCTCCGGCAGCGCGGCGACGCCATCTTCGCGGAGCACTACGAGGGTCTGGTGGCTCCCTACTAACCCCCGTAGTTGATGGCCGCCGGCGGAGGACTATCCTGCCCGTTGGACCGCCAGATCAAGAGCCAGCACACACCCGGAGGCCCTGCGTGACCACCGTCGCACCGAAGCCGATCGTGACGCGGCCGTGGCCGGTCCGAGAGCCGGTCAAGGGTTCGGCGATCGCCCGGATCCTCCGCACGACAGACGCGAAGCAGATCGGGATCATGTACATGATCACGTCCTTCGTGTTCTTCATGATCGGCGGCCTGATGGCGCTGCTCATGCGCGCGGAGCTGGCTCGTCCGGGCATGCAGTTCCTCTCGCCCGAGCAGTACAACCAGCTGTTCACCATGCACGGCACGATCATGCTGCTGTTCTTCGCGACGCCGATCGTGTTCGCCTTCGCCAACTTCGTCGTGCCGATCCAGATCGGCGCGCCGGACGTGTCGTTCCCCCGGCTCAACTCCTTCGCCTACTGGCTGTACGCGTTCGGCGGCACGCTCGCCCTGGCCGGCTTCGTCACGCCGGGTGGCGCCGCAGACTTCGGCTGGTTCGCGTACGCGCCGCTCAACGACGCGGTCAACTCGCCCGGCGTGGGCGCCAACATGTGGATCGTCGGCCTGGCCATCTCCGGTCTCGGCACGATCCTCGGCGGCGTCAACATGATCACGACGATCCTCACGCTGCGCGCGCCCGGCATGACGATGTTCCGGATGCCGATCTTCACCTGGTCGATCCTGATCACCGCGCTGCTCGCGATCCTGGTCTTCCCGCTGCTGGCCGCCGCGCTCTTCGCGCTCGCCGCCGACCGCATCCTCGGCGCCCACGTCTACGACGCGGCCACCGGCGGGCCGATGCTGTGGCAGCACCTCTTCTGGTTCTTCGGGCACCCCGAGGTGTACATCGTCGCGCTGCCGTTCTTCGGCATCATCAGCGAGGTCGTGCCGGTCTTCAGCCGCAAGCCGCTCTTCGGCTACAAGGGCATGGTCGGCGCGATGATCGCGATCGCGGCACTCTCGATGAGCGTGTGGGCCCACCACATGTTCGCGACAGGCCAGGTGCTGCTGCCGTTCTTCAGCTTCCTGAGCTTCCTGATCGCGGTGCCCACCGGCATGAAGTTCTTCAACTGGATCGGCACGATGTGGCGCGGCCAGTTGACCTTCGAGACGCCGATGCTCTTCGCGATCGGCTTCCTGGTGACGTTCCTCTTCGGTGGCCTGTCCGGCGTGCTGCTGGCCAGCCCGCCGATCGACTTCCAGGTCTCCGACTCCTACTTCGTGGTGGCCCACTTCCACTACGTGCTCTTCGGCACGATCGTGTTCGCGGTGTACGCCGGCGTGTACTTCTGGTTCCCCAAGATGACCGGCCGGATGCTCGACGAACGACTCGGCAAGATCCACTTCTGGCTGACGTTCATCGGCTTCCACACCACGTTCCTGGTGCAGCACTGGCTGGGCAACGAGGGCTTCCCCCGCCGTTACGCCGACTACCTCCCCGACGACGGCTTCACCACGCTCAACACGATCTCCACGATCGGCTCGTTCGTGCTGGGCGCCTCGACGCTGCCGTTCCTCTACAACGTGTGGAAGTCGTACAAGGCCGGCCAGCTCGTCGAGGTCGACGACCCGTGGGGCCACGGCAACTCGCTGGAGTGGGCCACCTCCTCGCCGCCCCCGCTGCGAAACTTCGACCGCATGCCGCGCATCCGCTCGGAGCGCCCGGCGTTCGACGCGAAGTTCCCTCACCTCGCCGCCGGCACCCACCAGGTGGCCGCACCCCCGGAGGGCGGCGCCAAGCCGTTGACGAGCGAGTCGCGCGGCGGCGCCTCCTACCAGGAAGACACCTCAGGCGAGGTCGACCGCTGAAGAGCAAGCGCACGTCATGATCGTTAGCCCAGATCCCGCGCTCGCTCCGGCGTGTCGCACGGGATTCGGGCTAACGATCACCCGACGCCCTGTCACCGCGACCAACGGCGGACGGGTGAGGCCGCGGGAGCAGCGGTCTGGACCACGGCGGACATCGCGGTAGCCCAAAGTATCGAAGATCTAGGGGTTGAGCGTGACGCCGGCGGCCTTCAGCTCGCGGAGGGCGGCCTCCGTCGTCGCGGGGGTGGCGCCGGCGGTCAGGTCGGTGAGGACCGTGGTCGTGAAGCCCTCCCGCGCCGCGTCGAGCGCCGTGGCCCGCACGCAGTAGTCGGTCGCGATGCCGACCACGTCGACGTCGGTCACGTCGTGGGCGCGCAGCCAGTCGGCCAGCGGCGTGCCGTCGGCGTCGTGCCCCTCGAAGCCGGAGTAGGCGGCCGCGTGCTCGCCCTTGTGGAAGATCGCCTCGATGCGGCCGGTGGCCAGGGCCGGGTGGAAGTCGGCGCCGGGCGTGCCCACCACGCAGTGGCGGGGCCACGAGTCGACGTAGTTGGGCGGGTTGCCGAAGTGGGCGCCGGGGTCGATGTGGAAGTCCTTGGTCGCCACGACGTGGTCCCACGGGCCGTTGGTCAGCGCGCCGGAGATGCTGGCCGCCACCGCCGCGCCGCCGTCGATGGCGAGGGAGCCGCCCTCGCAGAAGTCCTTCTGCACGTCGACGATGATGAGCGCTCGACTCATGAAAGCTCCTTCAGGAAGCGGGAACGATCGTGACGGGGATGGCGGGGTCGCCCGCGGAGAGCTTGAGGCCCTCCCACGGGATCGAGATCAGGCACTGGCGCAGGTGGGCCCGCGACTCGGCCAGCGTGGGGAGGGCGGCGGGCTCGCCACCGGCGAGGTACTGGCGCTGGAGCAGCCGGTCGCCGAGCTGGCGCTCAGGCTCTCCCTGGGTCACCACGATCTCCTCGGTGGCGGTGCCCGTCGGCTTGTGCCGCCGCACGGCCGTCTTGCGACCGCCGACCGTGGCCTTGTTTTCCGAGCGCTTCACGACCGGGCGTCCGTCGACCTCGACGAGCTTGTACACGAGGCCGGCGGTGGGCGCGCCGGAGCCGACCACGACCGCGGTGCCGGCGCCGTACATGTCGACGGGCTCGGCGGCGAGTGCGGCGATGGCGTACTCGTCGAGGTCGCCGGAGACGATGATCTTGGTTTCCGTGGCGCCGAGCGAGTTGAGCAGGTCGCGGGACTGCTGGGCGAGGACCGACAGGTCGCCCGAGTCGAGGCGGATGGCGCGCAGCTCCGGGCCGGCGACCGCGATCGCGTTGCGGATGCCCTGACTTATGTCGTAGGTGTCGACGAGCAGCGTCGTGTCTTTGCCCAGCGCCGCCACCTGCGAGGCGAAGGCCGCCGGCTCGTCGTCGTGCAGCAGCGTGAACGCGTGGGCGGCCGTGCCCGCGGTGGGGATGCCGTAGCGGAAGCCGGCCTCGAGGTTTGACGTGTACTCGAACCCGGCCAGGTAGGCGGCCCGCGCGGCGGCGACCGCGGCCTCCTCGTGGGTGCGGCGGGAGCCCATCTCGATCACCGAGCGGCCCCTCGCGGCGGTGACCATGCGGGCGGCGGCCGCGGCGATCGCGCTGTCGTGGTTGAGCACCGAGAGGATGAGCGTCTCCAGGATCACGCACTCGGCGAAGCTCCCGGTCACGGTCAGGATCGGCGAGCCGGGGAAGTAGAGCTCGCCCTCCGCGTACCCCTCGATGTCACCCGTGAAGCGGTAGGCCGACAGCCACGCGGCGGTCTCTTCGTCGACGACGCCGTGGCCGCGCAGGTGGTCGATCTCGGCCTCGGTGAACCGGAAGTCGCGCACCAGGTCGACCAGCCGGCCGCTCCCGGCGACCACTCCGTAGCGGCGGCCGGTCGGCAGGCGGCGGGCGAAGACCTCGAAGACGCAGCGGCGGGCGGCGGTGCCGTCCTTGAGCGCGGCGCTGAGCATCGTCAGCTCGTAGTGGTCGGTCAGCAGGGCGGTCACGCCACACAGCCTATGGCTCCGGCACCGCCCGCAGGGCGTGAGCAAGCTCGCTCCGGTTGGTGACGCCAAGTTTCCCGTACACCCGCTGGAGGTGGTTTTCGATCGTGCGGGTGGAGAGGAACAGCTGGTCGGCGATCTGCTTGCTGGCCACGCCGGCCGCCGCCAGGCGGGCGATCTGCCGCTCCCGGTCGGTGAGCGCGGGGCGGGCGGCCCGCAGCGCGGGGGTGCGGAGGGCGTCGCAGCGGGCGAGCAGGTCGCCGAGGCGGGCGCTCGCCTCGGACCGCTCCGTGCCGGTGGTGGCCCGCAGCCGCACGACCGCCATCGCCGCCGCGTCGGCCGCGAAGAGCAGCAGGCCCCGCTCGGCGAACGCGTCCGCCACGGCCATCAGTTCGGCGCCGTCGGCCACGGCCGCCGCGTGCCGGGCCATGAGCCTGGTGAGGGGGCCGTCGACCACCGTGGTCAGGTCGGCGAGGCGCTCGGCGACGGTCTGCGGCCCGCCCACGGGAAGGTTGGCACAGCCCAGCCTCACCAGATCGTGCAGGACGAGCGCCTCGTGGGCCCCGAACTCGTCACCGCGCAGCCGCTCGACGAGCGTGACCAGCCTCTCGATCGCCAGCTCGACCTCGCCGTCGCAGGCCGCCACCCAGGCGCGCGCCTGCTCCCGCCACGGGTAGAGGATCGCCATGCCGGGGCGGTGGGTCTGGTCGGAGTCGGCCATGGCCGCCTTCGCCTCCTCCGCATCCCCGAGCAGGGCCGCCGCGTGCGCCCGCTCGGCGTGGGCGAGGCCGGCGAAGACCCGGCTGCCGGCGAGGACGGCGCAGGCCTGGAGGCTGCCGCGGAGCGCCTCGCTGGTGCGGCCGCGGAGCCGGGCCGACTGGGCGCGCACCACGGACAGGTATCCGGAGCCGAGCCGGAAGTCGCCCGCGTCGGCCAGGTCGGCGAACTCGTCGGCCACGATCGCGTCGATGCCGGCCAGGTCACCGGCGATGACCAGGCGCGTGCCCCGGGCCAGCTCCAGGGCGAGCTGGAGGTATGGCATCTCGGCCCGCCACAGCGGCGCGTCGGCCCGGACCTGGTCGGTGACGCGGGCGCTGTCGGCGAGCTGGCCGCGCACCGCGTACGCATGGGCGAGCACGCACTGGGCCAGCCCGCGGGCGGAGGCCGGCGCGGTGGGACTGTCCACGATCGACTGTGACAGCCGGCAGGCCGTCTCGGTCTCGAGCCGGTGCATCCGCATGATCGCCTCGAACGAGTGGACGCGCGCCCGGAAACCCGGGTCGGCGACGGTCGCCGCGTCTTCGGCGATCTCGTCCACAGCGGACTCGCGGCCCAGCCCCCAGTAGGAGACGAGGCCGCGCACCACGAGCCACCGGCTGCGCCGCTGGTCGGAGTCGATCTCGTCGCGCACCGACTCGAGGACCGGCAGCGCCTCCTCGGAGCGGTCCATGAACATGAGGATCGCGGCGAGCAGGTCGGCCGCGTCGAAGCCGCCGCCGGTGTCGAGCGCGGCCCGCGCGAGGCGGGCGCCGAGATGCATGTTGAACCGGCCGAACGCCTGCGCGCCCGCCTCCAGCAGCATGACCGGGTCGGTGGCGGTGCCGGAGTCGAGCCGCCACTCCGCAACGCGCAGCAGGTCGTCGCGGCGGCGGGTGCCGGCCCCTTCGACGAGCGTGGCGAGGCGCGCCTTGAGCCGCATGGCTCTGGTGACCGGGCAGCGCTGGCGCACCACCTCGCCGTACAGCGGGTGGGCCAGCCGCACGTGGTGGCGGCGGTCGCTGGCGGCGACCCGGATCAGGCCGCGCTCCTCGGCGCTCTCCACCGGGGCCTCGCCGGCCGCCTCGATCAGCAGGGAGAGGCCGATCGGCTCGCCGAACGCGACGAGCTCGATCGCCTCCCGCACGTCGTCGCTGAGGTCGCCGATGCGCGCGTCGATCAGGTCGGTGAGGCGGGGCGCGAGGTCGAACTCGCCGGTCCAGCGCCACACCCCGTAGGGCCGGGTCAGCTCGTCACCCGTCGAGGCGGCGATCACGAGCTCGCGCAGCAGCAGCGGGTTTCCCGCCGACAGGCGCCACAGGCGGTCGGAGGAGGCGGTGTCGACGGGACCGCCGAGCATCTCCACGAGCAGCGCGTGGGTGTCGGCGCTCGAGAGCGGGGCCAGCTCGTCATGGTCGACGAGATCGTCGGTCCACAGTGCACGGACGGGCAGCGGCACCTGCTCGCCGGTGCGCAGCGTGCCCAGCACGGTGGCGTGCGCGTCGCGGGCGACAAGGTAGACGAGCGCGGCGGACGACGGGTCGAGCAGGTGGGCGTCGTCGATCGCGAGCACGATCGGCCGACCCGCCGCCTGGCGGTGCAGCGAGTCGACGGCCCACCGCAGCAGCCCGCCCGGCGACACTCCGACCGGCTGGTCGCCCGGAAGTACCTGAGCCAATCCGCCGAACGGCAGCCCGGCCACGGCGATATTCGCCGTGGCGCTCCAGACCGCGTATCGCTCAGGGGGGAGGACACTCACCGCCTCGCGCAGCAGGCGGGTCTTGCCGATGCCGGCGGTGCCGCTCAGGATGAGGCCGCGGCGGTCACCACTCGTGGCGGAAGCGATGATGCGGCGCAGCTCATCGGCTCGGCCGACGAATTGCCACGGGCCCACTCGCGGAGCATATAGAGCCGCCTCACGACACGCGGACCGCCGGATGTGCCAACTTGAGTAGCGGAGTGGTCAGCGCTGAGTAGCGGCCGGCCTGCCGCGCGCCACCGCGGGCCAATAGCGTTCCGATGCGCGGATGACGTGTGGTTGCTCGGGAGGCGTAGATGACGGCACCTGTTGGCGCGGTGGACTCGGTGGGGGCCGAGCCGGGCGCTGAGGGTCGGCGCGGGATCCGGCTCCGTGTCGACCCGGTGCAGCCCGTGCCGGACGAGCCGACGGCGGTGGTGGTGGCCGGGAGTGGGCGCGGCCTCCTTCTCGACGCGCTGCTCGGCGCGTCCGGCCCGGCGCCCGACCTTCCCAAGAGCACCTACCTGGTGGTGCAGCCGGGGCTGCGCGTGGCCGCTTGGGCGTACGTGCCGGGTGCCCGCCTGCCCCAGCCGCACGACCTGGCGGGGCCGGGATCGGGTGGTTTCGTCCGGCCGCCGCGACGGGTGGAGCTCTCGATGCCCGACCCGCTGCTGCGGCATTTCACCCTTGTCCGCGCGCCTGATATGTCCACACTGGACGTGGCCGGCGGCCGGATCCTGCTCGACGTGATCCGCCGGGCCGGCGCCATGGTCTACGCCGGGGACGACGGGCACGACCTCGTCACCCGCGTGGCCGAGTCGGGGGCGGCGGTGTTTCAGGCGGTGCCCGGCGGGGAGGGCGAAGGCAGAGCGTTCGACGTCGGCCCCGACATGGCCGACGTCGCGCGGTTGCGGCGCGCGCTGGTCGAGTGGGCGGGCGCGGAGGCGCTGGCCCGGGCCAGCGCCAACCCGCCGATGCTCCCCGGTGCGTACGGCACGGTGCGGGTCACCGCCGGCGCGCACGAGTCCGGGTGGGCCGAGCGGCTCGACAAGGCCTGCGTGGCGGCCGCGCACACCGTGCGGCAGCGGCTCGCGATCGAGCTGGCCAACGTGCACCTGCGGGGAGTGCAGGAGATCGTCTTCGGGGTCGGCTCGACCGGCCTGCCGGACGCGCTCGACCGCGAGATGCACGCGGTGTCGCTGCGGGCCGTGGCCGAGTGCGACGCCGCCGTCGACCGCATCCTCGACGACGCGCTTACCCAGGTGCTCGGCGAGATCCCGTCCGAGGGGGTACGCCGTCGGGTGGCGCTCGCCGTGCGGCGGGAGGTCGCCGACGAGGGCGGCGCGTCCGACCCGGCCCGGGTCCTGCTGGTCACCAACACGGGCGGTGTCGCCACGATCACGGGTACGGGTGCGGTCACCGCGCTGGCCGCGTACCGGGTGGAGGCCGACCGCGCGGTGCTGCCGCCGCTCGGCGTGGCGCTCTCCGGCGCCTGCTACCAGTACTGGGCGGCGCCCGAGCGGGCCGACCCGGGACACACCCGCACCTGGTTGCAGCAGGCCGTGCGCGGTGTCGAGCTGGAGCTGCTCGCCGAGGTCTCGCGGCGGTTCGAGGCGGTGCGCCGGTCGTTGAGCGCTCTACTGACCGAGGCCGTCGACCACGGGATCCTACTGGCTTGAGCGGTTAAACCACTCATTCGCCCCAAAGCGGGAGGTTGGCGTTCCTCGGTTCCGCGATGGCGGTGGCACGATGGGGGGCATGGCGGCTCCACAGGTTGCGCCGGTCGAGACTCCGGACATTGACGAGGTGCCGGTCGCGGACCGGGCATGGGTGACGATCGTGTGGGACGATCCCGTCAACCTGATGTCGTACGTCACGTGGGTCTTCCAGAAGCTGTTCGGATACAGCAAGGACAAGGCCGAAAAGCTGATGCTCGACGTGCACCACAAGGGAAAGGCCGTGGTTTCGAGCGGCGCCCGGGAGAGGATGGAGCACGACGCCTCCCAGCTCCACGCGTACGGGCTGTGGGCCACGGTCGATCAAGCCTGAAGGGCCAACGGGTTTCCAGCGCTGGTCCCGTTTCGCGGGCCCGCGAAACGGGACCAGCGCTAAATGAGGGATATTTCGTGAGTATGTTCCGCCGGCACGGAGAGCACTGCGTGGCGTCGTTCGCCCCGGACGAGGTGCGCGTGCTACGCAAGGTGGCCTCGGAGGTGGTGGGCCTGCTGAGCGAGGGCTTCGACCACGAGGACCCGGTGGTCGAGCGGCTCTTCCCCGACATCTACCCCGAAGATCCGCACAATTCGGCCGAGTTCCGGCGATACACCGAGGGCGACCTCAAGACCAGCAAGATCGACCAGGCCGGCGCGATCCTGGCCGTGCTCCCCTCCGACGGCGGCGGCGAGGTGCGCCTCGACTGGGATACCGCCGAGGCCTGGCTGCGCGCCCTCAACGACGCGCGGCTCGCGATGGGCGTGCGCCTGGAGATCAAGGCCGAGACCGACCTGGGCGAAGAGCTGGACGAGGCCGTCCTGCGCGACCCGACCTCGTCCCGCGTCTTCCAGCTCTCCGTGTACGCCTACCTTGGCTACCTGCAGGAGTCCCTGCTCAACGCCCTCACCGACTGAGGAGCGCCAGCTCCTCCGGGGTCAGCTCCAGGTCGACGGCCGCGACCGAGTCCTGGATGCTCGCCGGGCGGCTGGCGCCGGGGATCGGGATCACGACCGGCGACTTCGCCAGCATCCAGGCGAGGCACACGCGCTGCGGGCTGACGCCGTGCGCGGCGGCCACCTCGGCGAACGGCGCGAACCGGCTGCCCAGATCGCCGGCCTGGGCGATGCCACCCAGCGGTGACCAGGGCAGAAACGCGATGCCCAGCTCGTCGCAGAGGTCCAGCTCCGGCTCCGAGAAGCGGTACGCGGGGGAAAACTGGTTTTGCACCGAGACCAGCCGGCCGCCGAGGATCTCCTGGGAGAGGCGGATCTGCTCCGGGTTGGCGTTCGAGATGCCGGCCATGCGGATCTTGCCGGCGTCGAGCAGGTCGCGGATCGCGCCGACCGACTCCTCGTACGGCGTGCGCGGGTCCGGGCGGTGAAACTGGTACAGCCCGATCGCCTCGACGCCGAGCCGCTTGAGCGACGCCTCGCAGGCCTCCTTGAGGTACTCCGGCGAGCCGTTGAGCGTCCAGCTGCCGTCGCCGGGGCGCAGGTGGCCGCCCTTGGTGGCGACGAGCACGCCCGACGTGTCGCCGCCGTAGCTGGCCAGCGCCCGGGCGATCAGCGTCTCGTTGTGACCGACGTCGTTGGCGTACAGGTGGTAGGCGTCCGCGGTGTCGATCAGGTTGACGCCGGCGTCGAGCGCGGCGTGGATCGTGCGGACGGAACGCTCCTCGTCGGGCCGCCCCTCGATCGACATCGGCATGCCGCCGAGCCCGATCGCGCTTACCTCTACATCTCCGATGCGGCGAAACTCCATGCCACCAACCCTGGACCTGCTCGCGCGTGCGATCCAACAGAAGAAACTGCTGAGATTGAGCGCATAGACTGCTGAATCGTGGAGTTGAGGCACCTGGAGTACTTCGTCGCCGTCGCCGAGGAGCAGCATTTCACCCGGGCGGCGGAGCGGATGCGGGTGGCCCAGTCCGGGCTCTCCGCGTCGATCCGCTCGCTGGAGCGTGAGCTGGGCGCGCCACTGTTCGTGCGGTCCACGCGGCGGGTCGAGCTGACCGAGGCGGGCCGGGCGCTGCTGGCCGAGGCGCGGCGCACGCTGGCCAGCGCCGACGCGGCCCGCCAGGCGGTCGCCGCGGTCAAGGGACTGCTGCGCGGCACGCTCGCGGTCGGCGCCGAGCAGTGCCTGGGCGTGGTCGACGTGGCGCGGCTGCTCGCCGACTTCCGCGACCGGCATCCCAACGTCGAGATCATGCTGCGCCAGGGCCCCTCCGCCGACCTCTGCGCCGAGCTGCGCGCCGGGCGCCTCGACATCGCCTTCGTCGCCGGCGACGGCAAGCCGCCCGAGCCGCTCGACCTGATCCCGCTGGCTGCCGAGCCGATGATGGTGGTCTGCAACCCGGCGCACCGCTTCGCCGACGAGCCGGCGGTCGACTGGGAGGAGTTGGAGAAGGAGATCTTCGTCGACTTCCACCGCGGCTTCGGAGCCCGCGAGGTGACCGAGGAGGAGTGCGCCGGGCGGCGGCTCTTCCGTCGCGTGGCCGTGGAGGTCAACGACGTGCACAGCCTGCTCGACTTCGTCGGCGCCGGGCTCGGCGTGGCCGTCGTGCCGCGCCCGATCGCGCACAAGAAACCGGCCAAGGTGCGCGCGGTGCCGCTCACCGGCGCCTCGGCGTACACGTGGCGGGTCTGGGTGGCACTGCCCGCCGGCCGCCCGGCCAGCCCGCCCGCCGCGGCACTGTTGCGCCAAGCACAACTCACCGGGTGACCAGCGGGCCGCAAGGTAAGCTGTACGCCGTGCTGACCATCGATCGGGCGATCGTCGACGCGATCTTCGCCCACGCCCGCCGGGACCACCCGGACGAGGCGTGCGGCGTCGTCGCGGGTCCGGTGGGCAGCGACAGGCCGGTGCGCCACATCCCGATGCAAAACGCGGCACGCTCGATGACGTTCTACGAGTTCGACTCGATGGAGTATCTGAAGGTGTGGCGGGAGATGGACGACCGCGACGAGGAGGCGGTGGTGATCTACCACTCGCACACCGCCACGAAGGCCTACCCCTCCCGCAGCGACGCCTCGATCGCCGGCTGGCCGGAGGCTCACTACCTGCTTGTCTCCACGCGCGACCCGGCGGTCGAGGAGATCCGATCATTCCGCATCGTGGACGGTGCCGTAACCGAGGAGCCGGTCCGGATCGTTGATGCGACCGTGGACCCGCACGCCGTTCAGACCTACATGTTCGGGCAGAGCCCGGCGACGGTCGACTACGAGTGTTCCGGCCGCTGAGCACTCGCGCCGTAATCGTTGTCGATCTTTCTCCGAGGAGTTTCTGTCATGGCCATCGAGGTTCGCATCCCCACCATCCTGCGTAACTACACCGGTAACGCCAAGGTCGTCGAGGGCAGTGGAGACACGCTCAGTGAGCTCCTGTCCGACCTTGACAGCCGCCACTCCGGCCTGCGCGGCCGGCTCGTCACCGAAGAGGGTGGCCTGCACAGGTTCGTCAACGTCTATGTCAACGACGAAGACGTCCGCTTCCTCGGCGCCCTCGACACCAAGCTCTCCGACGGCGACACCGTGACGATCCTGCCGGCCGTGGCCGGTGGCGCGTTCGGGTTCGCGGCGGCCGCCGCGATCCTCGGCAACCGCCTCTAGGCTGCGCGCCATGGCGCGATACGACAGCCTGCTCGACGCTTGCGGGGGCACGCCGCTGGTCGGCCTGCCCCGGCTGTCGCCGGTGGTGCCCGAAGGGGCGCCACCGGTGCGCCTGTGGGCCAAGCTCGAGGATCGCAACCCGACCGGCTCGGTCAAGGACCGGGCGGCGCTCTTCATGGTGCGCGCCGCCGAAGAGTCCGGCCGCCTCCGGCCCGGCGACACGATCCTCGAGCCGACCAGCGGCAACACCGGCATATCGCTGGCCATGGTGGCCAAGCTGCGGGGCTACCGGCTGGTCTGCGTGATGCCGGAAAACGTCTCGACCGAGCGGGTCCAGCTGCTCCGCATGTACGGCGCCGAGATCATCTTCTCGCCGGCCGCCGGCGGCTCCAACCAGGCCGTGGCCACGGCCAAGCAGATCTCCGCCGAGCATCCCGACTGGGTGATGCTCTTCCAGTACGGCAACGAGGCCAACGCGCGCGCCCACTACGAGACCACCGGTCCCGAGCTGCTGCGCGACCTGCCTTCGGTCACCCACTTCGTCGCCGGGCTGGGCACCACCGGCACGCTGATGGGCACCGGCCGCTACCTGCGCGAAAAGGTCGAAGGCATCGAGATCGTGGCCGCCGAGCCGCGATACGGCGAGCTCGTCTACGGCTTGCGCAACATCGACGAGGGTTACGTTCCGGAGCTGTACGACGCGACCGTGCTCACCCGCCGCTTCTCCGTCGGCACCCGCGACGCCGTGCTGCGCACCCGGCAGCTCGTCGAGGTGGAGGGCTTGTTCGTCGGCTTCTCCACCGGCGCGGTCCTGCACGCCGCGCTGGCCGTGGCCCACGAGGCGGTCAAGGCCGGCCGCCGGGCCGACGTGGCCTTCGTCGTCGCCGACGCGGGTTGGAAGTACCTGTCGACGGGCGCGTACGGCGGCACCCTCTCCGACGCCGAGGAAGCCCTCGAAGGCCAGCTCTGGGCCTAGGTGTGCCTCGTCGTCGGGGCCCAGACCCGATGCCGCTCGGGCTGAGCTGGCCGTGGAGTTTCAAGAGGATTTCCCGGGTCCGCGTCAGCTGCGGACCGCCGCTCCCGCCGGAGACCGCGGCGGCCGGCGGCTCGCCAGGGCTCGCCGAAATCCCCGGCCCCCGCTGCCATCTCCGCGCACCAAGCCCACCCGCGCGGCGACGGCGGGTCCACAGGGCTCGCACCGCCCGACGTCGGCGTTTGGTCCACGTTTGTCTGCTGCCGTCTCGGCGGGTGGGAAGATCTGTTGCCCCGAGTGACCGCCGCGGCGGTGCGGGCGACACAAGACTCGCGATCTAGAACAGTTATGGCGCTATATCGACCCTAACCGTTCTAGATCCACACCTACGCCCCGAAGCTGGTCACGCTACGTTAGCGGCGGTGCGGCGGCAACTGCACACTTCGACCATTTTGGGCTACCGCGACGTCGTCCGTGCGGGGTGAGCCGGACCGGTGACGGTGCATTACAGATGGGCGTGTGGACCTTGGTGCCGCGGGAGCAACGGCCTACAGCTGACGCGGGCGTGGGTAAATCTGCCTGGAAGACCGTGTTGGCTAGACCGCGCGTACGGTAAGCACGATCGAAGCGATCAATGGGATTGTGGCGAGCGCCAGCATCACCCAGGGGAGGCGGCGGCGCTGGATGGACATGAACGCGCCCACCGTCAGCCCGATGCCGGCCAGGCCCACGGCGATAAACGACGGTTCGTACCAGGTCGGCGGGTTGCCGCGCCACAGGGCCAGCAGGGCGCGGGTCGCCACCAGCAGGCCCACCAGGCCCAGGCCGGTGGCCCAGGCACACATGCCGACGAGCTTGGTGGTCGGCGGCGCCGGGTCGTTGGAGCCGGGCAGGCGGAAGACGCGGGCCACGCCGGACGGCGCCGAGCTCGGCTCCGGCCGGGCTTCGCGCTGGATGCGCAGGCCGATGCCCTCGACAAAGGAACGTTCGGAACTCGACTCGTCAGCCTGGGTCGACACGTGTTTACCATCCTGTCGCGGGTGTGGGGCGGGGCTCACCCTGTGCAACGGACCCGTCTCACTCCGCGTAACGGTGATGGTGGAGAGCCACAGGAAACCCATGATTCTCGCGGGCGATGTCACCTTGGCGACATGTTGTATCAGTTCTTTCTGTCGCGCCCTGGTCACGGCGTAGGCTGCGCACCGTGACAGACTCGACGGTAAGGATCTTCGGGCCAACCGCCGAGGGCCTCTCGATAGCCGAGCGTAAAGCTGGGGCCGCGGGATGCGACTGACGGTGCTGGGCTGCGCCGGTAGTTTTCCGGGCCCCGAGTCCGCCTGCTCGGCCTACCTTGTCGAAGAGGACGACTTCCGGCTGCTGATCGACTTCGGCTCGGGCTCGCTTACCGCACTGCAGCGATACGCCGGGCTGCACGCCGTCGACGCCATCCTGCTCACCCACCTGCACTGCGACCACATGCTCGACGCGTGTACGTACGTGGTGGTGCGGCGCTACGACCCGGCCGGGCCGCTGCCGCCCATCCCGGTGTACGCGCCCGCCGGCGCCCCGGACCGGATCGCGGCCGCGTACAGCCCGGACGAGGGGCCGGTCGACGACGTGTACACGTTCTACGGGTTGCAGCCGGGCACGTTTCCGATCGGGCCGTTCACCGTCACGGTCGACCGGGTCAACCACCCCGTGGAGACATACGGCGTCCGCCTGGAGTCGAAGGGGCGGGTGCTCACGTACTCGTCCGACACGGCGCCGTGCGAGGCGCTCCTGCGGCTCGCGCTCGGCGCCGACCTTTTCCTGTGCGAAGCGAGCTACCTCGATGGGATGGACAACCCGCCAGACCTGCACCTGACCGGCCGCGAGGCCGCCGAGGTCGCCACCAAGGCCGGTGTTGGCCAGCTATTACTGACGCACCTCGTTTCCGCCTGGGGGAGCGAGGCGGATACGCTCGACGCCGCCTCGGCGGCCTTCAGCGGACCACTTGAGATCGTCAGGCCTGGATCCCGATACGAGATCTGAAGTTTGCACCACTGTTCGCCGATGCGTCAGGTGGGTGTAGCCTCCCGCACCGGCGCAAACCGCACGGTGAGCGCATGCGTATCGCGATCATCGCGGAGTCGTTCCCCCCGGACGTCAACGGCGTCGCGCACTCCGTCGTCCGCATCGCTGAGCACTTGGTCAGGCGCGGCCACGCACCCCTGGTCATCGCTCCGGCCCCGTCATCGTCGACCCGGGGCTTGACCGGCGCGCACCCATTTCCGGTGGTCCGCGTGCCGAGCATGCCACTGCCGCGCTACCGCAGCCTGCGGCTCGGCCTGCCCGGACCGAAGCTCACCGACGCGCTCGTCGCCCATGCCCCCGACATGGTCCACCTCGCCTGCCCGTTTCTGCTCGGCGCCCGCGGTGTCGCGCTCGCCCAGCAGCGGCGGATGCCCTGCCTCGCCGTGTACCAGACCGACGTGGCCGCCTACGCGCGCACGTACGTCGGCTGGGGCGAGCAAGCCGTGTGGAAGTGGATGCGCACGATCCACAACGGCGCCGACCGTACGCTCGCACCCTCCACCCGCTCCGCCGCCGACCTCGTCGCGCACGGCATCCAGCGGGTGTGGCTGTGGCAGCGGGGCGTCGACGTCGTGCGGTTCGACCCGGCCAAGCGCCACGAGCTCGTCCGCAAGGCACTCGCGCCGAACGGCGAGATCCTCGTCGGATACGTCGGCCGCCTCGCCCCGGAAAAGCGGGTCGACCTGCTCGCCCGGACCTCCGACCTGCCCGGCGTGCGCGTGGTGATCGTCGGCGACGGGCCGGCCCGCCGCGACCTGGAGAAGGCGCTGCCCAAGGCGGTCTTCCTCGGCACCCGGCACGGTGCGCAGCTGGCCCGGCTCTTCGCGAGCTTCGACATCTTCGCCCACACGGGGCCGCACGAGACCTTCGGGCAGACCATCCAGGAGGCGCTCGCCAGCGGGCTGCCGGTGATCGCCCCGTCGGCGGGCGGGCCGGTCGACCTCGTCACGCCAGGGGTCAACGGCACGCTTGTGCCACCCGAGGACGGCGACGCCCTCGCGGCCGCGGTCGCGGAGCTCGCGACGGACGGTGACCTGCGCCGGCAGTACGGTATCAACGCCCGCGCGGGCGTCGAGGGCCGCACCTGGAGCGCGGTCGGGGACGAGCTGATCGCCCACTACGAGGCGATCCTCGCCGCGCCCGGGGTCACCCGCCACGTTCGAGTCGCCGCGTGAGCGGCCCCGTCGGCGTGGTCGGGGTTTCGGGGTGGCGGAGGAAGACGTCGCCTTGGGCGCCGCACGAGCGAGCGAACCAGGAGGCGCTGTGAGCGAGCGAGTTGGTGCGGCGGCGTCTGGACGGAGCTGCCCCGCCGACGTAGTCGGGGTTTCGGGGTGGCGGAGGAAGACGTCGCCTTCAGCGCCGCACGAGCGAGCGAACCAGGAGGCACGGTGAGGATCGTCAGGCTGGCGAACTTTGTCATGCCCCGTTCCGGTGGCCTCCGCACTGCCCTCCGCTGCCTGGGTGAGGGCTACCTCGCGGCGGGCCACGAGCCGGTGATGATCGTGCCCGGCCCGGAGATGTCCGACGAGATGACACCGCACGGCCGCGTGATCACGCTGCCCGGGCCCGAGGTGCCGGGCAGCGGCGGATACCGCCTGCTGATCACCGGCCGGCGGCGGCTGACCAAGCTGCTCGACCGCTTGGAGCCCGACCACATCGAGGTGTCCGACCGCTCGACGCTGCGGTGGACCGGGCGGTGGGCCCGCGACAGGGGCGTGCCGTCGATGATGGTCTCGCACGAGAGCCTCGCCGGCCTGCTGACCGTGTGGGGCGTCCCGGAGTCGATCCGTGTGGGCTTCGCCGACCTGGCCAACAAGCGCACCGCGCGGGCGTACGACAAGATCGTCTGCACCACCGCGTGGGCGGCCGCCGAGTTTCGCCGGCTGGGCGTGGAAAACCTGGCCGAGGTGCCGCTCGGCGTCGACCTGGAGACGTTCCACCCGAGCCGGCGCGACCACGAGGTACGGGCCAGGTACGCGGCCGACGGCGAGGTGCTGCTCGTGCACTGCAGCCGCCTCGCGGGCGAGAAGCACCCGGAGATCGCCGTGGACACGGTCGCCGCGCTGCGGGCCGCGGGTATACCCGCGGTGCTCGTCGTGGTGGGCGACGGTCCGCGGCGCGAGGCGCTCGAAAAGCGGGCCGCCGGGCTGCCGGTGCGCTTCCTCGGCTTCGTGACCGACCGCAACGATGTCGCCAACCTGCTCGCCTGTGCCGACGTGGTGGTGGCGCCCGGCCCGGTGGAGACGTTCGGCCTGGCGGCGCTGGAGTCGCTGGCCGTCGGCAGCCCGGTCGTGGTCAACGCCGCGAGCGCCCTGCCCGAGGTCGTCGGCCCGGCCGGCGTCGCGGCCGACGGCACCGGCGCCGACTTCGCGGAGGCCGTACTGCGGCTGCTCGACCGCCCGGAGAGCCAGCGGCGGGCGGACGCGCGGGCGCGGGCCGAGCAGTTCTCCTGGCCGGCCGCGGTGGAGGGCTTCCTGCGCGCGCACGGCGCGGAGGTGCCGGTGGCTCCGGCGCCTCCGGCGAGCGTCTCAGCGGGGAGTGCCGTGTGTTGACCTTCGTCGCCCTTGGCGACTCCACGACGGCGGGCTTCGGCGACCCGATGCCCGACGGGAGCTGGCGCGGCTGGGCCGCCCTGCTCGCCGACGGCCTCGCGCCGCCCGGGCAGGTGGCGTTTCACAACCTGGCCGTGAGCGGCGCGCTCTCCGCGGACGTCGCGCGTGACCAGCTGCCGGCCGCCCTCGACCACAAGCCGGACGTCGCGGCCGTGCTGGTGGGCGTCAACGACACGCTGCGCCGCGGCTTCGACGTCTCCGCGATCGGCAACACGATGGACCACACGATCGGTTCGCTGCACCGGTCCGGCGCGCTCGTGCTGAGCGCCTGCTTTCCCGACCCGGGGCAGCTCTTCCGCCTGCCGGTGCCGCTGGCCCGCCCGATCTCCCGCCGCATCGCCGCCGTCAACGCGGTCACCCACGCCGTCGCCGCCCGCGTGCCCGGCGTGCACCTGGACCTCAACAGGCTGCCCGAGGCCTACGACCCTCGCATGTGGAGCGTCGACCGGCTGCACCCGGGCGAGCGCGGCCACCGCCTGCTGGCCGGCGCGTTCTACGACCTGCTCGCCGCCCGGGGAGGCCCGGCACACCGCCGCCCCGACCCCGAGCCGGGCAACCCGCCACCGACCCGCGCCGCCCGCGTGTGGTGGATGGCGACGCAGGGCAGCGCCTGGCTGTACCGCCGCTCGCGCGACCTGGTGCCCTCACTGGCCCGCATGGCCGTCGCCGAGTGGTGGTACGACCTGCGCGGCATCGCCAACGACATGGACGACGCGATCCAAAAGGAGACCAGCCGAGCCCTCGACATGTTCGTCGACGGTCATCAGGCCGGCGCCACCACCGGCAAGCCCAGCTGACCCCGCGCTCCGAGGATCAACACCTTTCTGTAACGCACCCGTCACCGGTCGAGTCCAGGGCTTCGAGGTCTAGGGAACTCAGGGCGGATATGACACCCAAACTCCCCGCCAGCCCGGCGCCGACCGAGCCAGGCAGGCCCCGGTCGCGGGCAGTAGCCGCTGTGCCCCGTAACGGGCACCAGGTTCGCGATCTAGAACGGTTAGGGCGCTATATCGACCCTAACCGTTCTAGATTCACACCTACGGCCCGAAGTTGATTACGCTACGTTAGTGGCCGCGCGGCGACATCCGCACATTTCGTCATGGTCTGTTGTGGACGAAACGCCGACGGCGGGCGGTGCGAGCCCCTTTGGGTGGGGCTTGGTGCGCGGAGCTGGCAGCGGGGGCCGGGGATCTCGGCGAGCCCTGGCGAGCCGCCGGCCACCGCGGTCTCCGGCGGGAGCGGCGGTCAGCCGCTGACGCGGACCCGGGAAATCCTCTTGAAACTCAAGCTGAGCAGCGGTCCGGACCACGGCGGACCACGAGGTGCGGTGCGACGCTGACAGGTCCCGCATGAGCGTGGGGTGGAGGAGGGGTGGTCGGCTTTGGGACATAGGGTGTGGCCATGGGACGACCGGACGGGCGTGTGCCCGACTCACTGCGGCCGGTGACGCTGACCCGCCAGTGGAGCATCCATCCTGAGGGATCTGTGCTCGTGGAGTTCGGGGCGACGCGGGTGCTGTGCACCGCGAGCGTGACCGAGGGGGTGCCGCGCTGGCGCAAGGGCTCCGGGCTCGGGTGGGTCACGTCGGAGTATTCGATGTTGCCGCGCGCCACCACCACGCGTTCCGATCGGGAGAGCATCAAGGGGCGGGTCGGCGGGCGCACCCATGAGATCTCCCGCCTGATCGGTCGCAGCCTGCGGGCGTGCATCGACCTCAAGGCGCTCGGGGAAAACTCGATCGTGCTCGACTGCGACGTGCTGCAGGCCGACGGCGGCACGCGTACGGCGGCGATCACCGGGGCGTATGTTGCGCTGCACGACGCGGTGAGCTGGATGGCCAAGCGCGGGCTGCTGGCCGGCAAGCCGGCCGATGCCGTGCACCGGTCGGTCGCCGCGGTCAGCGTCGGCGTGATCGACGGTGAGCCGCGCCTCGACCTCTGCTACGAGGAAGACGTGGCGGCCGAGGTCGACATGAACATCGTGTGCACCGGCGCGGGCGACTTCGTCGAGGTGCAGGGCACCGGCGAGTCCGGGGTGTTCGACCGGGCGCAGCTCGACGCGCTGCTCGACCTGGGCGTGGCCGGGTGCCGGCAGCTCGCGGAGATGCAGGAGGCGGCGCTCTCATGACAAAGCTGCTGCTCGCCACCCGCAACGCGAAAAAGCTGCAGGAGCTGCAGCGGATCCTCGACAAGGCGCTCGGTCCGCACGCGATCGAGCTGGTCGGGCTCGGCGACGTGCCGGAGTACCCGGAGGCGCCCGAGACCGGCCTCACGTTTGGCGAAAACGCGCTGCTCAAGGCGCGCGAGGGGGTCAAGTACACCGGCCTGCCCACGGTGGCGGACGACTCCGGGCTCGCGGTCGACGCGCTCTCCGGCATGCCCGGCGTGTTCAGCGCGCGGTGGTCCGGCCGCCACGGCGACGACAAGGCCAACCTCGACCTCGTGCTCGCCCAGATCGGCGACGTGCCCGACGAGCACCGCGGCGCGGCGTTCGTGTGCGCGGCGGCGCTGGTGCTGCCCGGCGGCAAGGAGCACCTCGTCGAGGGGCGCCAGGTGGGCCGCCTGATCCGCACCCCGCGCGGCGACGGCGGCTTCGGCTACGACCCGATCTTCCTGGGCGACGGGCAGGACCGGACCAACGCGGAGCTGAGCGCCGAGGAGAAGGATGTGATCAGCCACCGCGGTAAGGCGTTCCGGGCACTGGCGAAGGTCGTCGCGAAGACTCTCGCCGAGGCGCCTCGATAGCCACGGTGGGGAGGACGACGGAGCGCTGGCGGCGGCGGAAGGTCCACCACCGGTAGAGCACGTAGTTGAAGACGAGGTTGGTGCCGCCGGCGATGACCCGGGCGACGGTGAGCGGCACGCCGACGGCTTGCAGCGCGAGCACGGCGGTGAGGGTCAGCACGTAGTCGCCGAGCACCTGCGGCAGGAAGCGGGCCAGTTGCGGCCCGACCGCGCGCCCGTGGGCGTGGAAGGCGAAGTGCCGGTTGAGCGCGAAGTTGACCGCGTACGTGGCCCAGAAGGCGAGCGTGACCGACACCGCGTTGGGCAGCGGCGTGAGCCGGTGCAGGAGCGTGAGCAGCGTCAGGTCGAACCCGAAGCCCACGGCGGCGAGGAGCAGAAACCGCGGAAGCGAGTGACGCGCGATGGCGGTGACGCGTCCGCGCCAGCGAGGGCCCACGGTCGGCAACCCTAGCTCAAGCAAGTGGACCGATCGCGTCCTCTACCGTGCGGAGCATCGTGCGGTCACGCACCGTAGCGCGGGCCCGCTCCAGCACCGGGGCGAGGAACATGTCCGGTCCCGGCTCCCCGGCGAACTCGCGCACCGCCGCGATCGCGATCTCGCCGGCCGGTGACGGGCGGAGCGGTTGGCGCAGCTGGAGGCCGCGTACCGCCGCGAGCAGCTCGACGGCGAGCAGGCTGGTCAGGTTGTCGAGCACCCGGCGCAGCTTGACCGTGGCCGCCCAGCCCATCGAGACGTGGTCTTCCTGCATGCCCGATGTCGGCAGCGAGTCGACCGAGGCGGGCGAGGCGAGCCGGCGGTTTTCCGCGACGATGCCGGCGGCCGTGTACTGGGCGATCATCAGGCCGGAGTTGACGCCCGGGTCCGGCGAGAGGAAGGCGGGCAGGTCGCGCGACCGGCACACGTCGAGCAGCCGGTCGACCCGCCGCTCCGAGATCGCACCCACCTCGGCCGCGGCGATCGCCATGAAGTCGGCCGCGAAGCCGAGCGGCGCCCCGTGGAAGTTTCCGGTCGACTCGACCCGCCCGTCGGGGAGCACCACCGGGTTGTCGACCACGCTGGCCAGCTCGCGCTCGGCCACCTGCGCCGCGAACACGAGCGTGTCGCGGGCCGCGCCGGCGACCTGGGGGGCGCAGCGCATCGAGTACGCGTCTTGCACCGCGTGCACCATGTCGTTGCGGTGCGAGTCCATGATCCCGGAGGCCTGGAGCAGCCGGTGGATGTTGGCCGCGGACACCGCCTGGCCGGGATGCGGGCGGATCGCGTGCAGCTCCGGCTGAAACGGGCGGTCGGTGCCGAGCATCGCCTCGATCGCCAGCGCGGCGGTCACGTCGGCCATCGTGAACAGGTGCCCGGCGTCCTCGATCGCCAGCAGCAGCATGCCGAGCATGCCGTCGGTGCCGTTGACCAGCGCGAGCCCTTCCTTCGCGGCAAGCTCGACCGGCCGCAGCCCGGCCCGGTGCAGCGCTTCGCCGCCGTCGACCCGGGCGCCCGACTTGTCCAGCACCCAGCCCTCGCCGAGCAGCACCAGCGCGCAGTGGGCGAGCGGGGCCAGGTCGCCGGACGCGCCGAGCGAGCCGTGCTCCGGGACCCACGGTGTGACGTCGTGGTTGAGCAGGTCGACAAGCGCCTGCGCGATCAGCGGCCGCACGCCGGAGCGGCCGAGCGCGAGCGACCGCACGCGCAGCAGCATCATCGCCCGGACCACCTCGCGGGGCATCGGGTCGCCGACGCCGGCCGCGTGCGAGCGGATCAGCGCGTGCTGGAGCTCGGCCCGGCGCTCGGGCGCCACGAACGTGTTGGCGAGCGCGCCGAACCCGGTCGAGACGCCGTAGACCGGGCGCCCCTCGCGCTCGATGCCGTCGACGATGGCGCGGCTGCGCTCCATCGCGTCGACTGTGGACGATGCGAGGCGCACCGGCGCCTGCGCGCGGGCGACCGCGGCGACGTCGGCGGCGGAGACGCCGGTGGGCTGGACGGTGACGGTCATCGCGAGGGCACTCCATTGTGCACGGTGTGGCGGACGAGTGGCACGCCCGGCCGGTAGGCCAGGTGCAGGTGGGACGGCGCGTCGAGCACGACCATGTCGGCCCGGGCGCCGGGCCGCAGGACACCGATGTCCGTGCGGCGCAACGCCCGCGCGCCACCCGCGGTGGCGGCCCACACCGCCTCCGCCGGGGTCATGCCCATCTCGCGAACGGCGAGCGCGATGCAGAAGGGCATGGATGTGGTGTACGAGGAGCCGGGGTTGCAGTCGGTGGCGAGCGCGACCGCCACGCGCGCGTCGAGGAGGCGCCGCGCGTCCGGGTAGGCCGAGCGGGTGGAGAACTCGGCGCCCGGCAGCAGCGTCGCCACCGTCGACGAGCCGGCGAGCGCGTCCACATCGGAGTCGTCCAGGTGGGTGCAGTGGTCCGCGCTGGCCGCGCCGAGCTCCACGGCCAGCCGCACGCCCGGGCCGGGGCCGAGCTGGTTGGCGTGCACCCGCACGCCCAGGCCGGCGGCCTGCCCGACGGTCAGGATGGCCCGGGAGTGGTCGGCGTCGAAGGCACCCCGCTCGCAGAAGACGTCGATCCAGCGCGCGTGCGGGGCGGCCGAGCGGAGCATCGGCCCGCACACCAGGCCCACGTAGTCGTCCGGCCGGTCGGTGTACTCCGGCGGCACCACGTGCGCGCCGAGAAACGTCGTCTCCTCCGTGAACTCGCGGGCGATCCGCAGCGAGCGGACCTCGTCGGCGACGCTCAGCCCGTATCCACTCTTGATCTCGATCGTGGTGGTGCCCTGCCGCAGCGCCTCGCGGCGCAGGCGCTCGACGGTGGCGCGAAGGTCGTCGTCGCTGGCCGCGCGGGTGGCCGCCACGGTGGTGCGGATGCCGCCGCCGGTGTATGCCTCGCCGGCCATGCGCGCGGCGAACTCGGGCGCCCGGTCACCGGCGAAGACGAGGTGGGCGTGACTGTCCACGAAGCCGGGAATCACCGCCGCCCCCTCGGCGTCGAGGCGGCGGTCGGCCGGCTGGGCGTACGCAGCGCGGCCGATCCAGGCGATCTGGCCCTCCTCGACCAGCACCGCGGCGCGCTGGACGATGCCGAGCGGCCCGCGCCCGAGGGCCGGGTCGTTGGTGACCAGCTCGCCGATGTTGTCGATGAGGAGGTTCATTCGATGGTGTCCTTGAGAGCGCGTGGCACGTCCAGGTGGGCGTGATGTCCATCGTGGACCACGTGGCGACCGTCCACGATGACGTGTGCCACGTCGGCGGCGGTGGCGGCGAAGATGGCACCGTGCGGGCCAGTGCCGACGGTGCGGGCGGTGTCGAGCCGCACCGTGACGAGGTCTGCCCGCTTGCCCACGGCGATCGTGCCGGCGTCGGCCCAGCCGAGCGCGGCGTGCCCGGCCGCGGTGGCGGCGTGTACGAGCTCGGTGGCGGAGAAGTGGCCGCGCCGCTCGGTGCGCAGCCGCTCGTCCATCTCCACGGCGCGCGCCTCCTCGAAGATGTCGACGACCGCGTGGCTGTCGCTGCCGAGGCAGAGCGGGCTGCCCGCGTCGGCGAGCGCGCGGGCGGGGCCTATGCCGTCGGCGAGGTCGCGCTCGGTGGTGGGGCAGAGGCACACGGCGGTGTCGGTGTCGCCGAGCTCGGTGCGGTCGGAGTCGCTGAGGTGGGTGGCGTGCACGGCCGTCGTGCGCGGGCCGAGCGCACCCGCGTCGGCCAGCAGCTCGGTCGGTGTGCGGCGGTGGTGGGCGAGGCAGGCGGCGTTTTCCGCGCGCTGCTCGGAGAGGTGGACGTGCAGCGGCGCCCCGCGCGTCTCCGCCCACTCGACCACCGCGGGGATCTGGTCGGCCGGCACAGCGCGTACCGAGTGGACGGCGGCACCGACCCGGGCGTGTCCGGGCGGCGTGAACGCGGACACCCGCTCCGCCCACCGCGCCGCGTCACCGTCGCCGAAGCGTTCCTGCACGCCGGCCAGCGGCTTGCCGTCCACGGTGGACGTGAGGTAGCAGGCGTCGAGCAGCGTGATCCGGATGCCCGCCTCGGCGGCCGCCTCGACGAGCGCGGCGGACATCTCGTTGGGATCGGCGTAGCGGGTGCCGCCGGTGTCGTGGTGCAGGTAGTGGAACTCGCCGACGCACGTGACGCCGGCGAGCGCCATCTCGGCGTACACCGCGCGGGCGAGCGCCCGGTAGCTGTCCGGGGTGAGGAGGGCGGCGATCCGGTACATGACGTCGCGCCAGCTCCAGAACGTGCCGCGGGCCTGCGTCCGCCCGCGCAGCGCGCGGTGGAAGGCGTGCGAGTGCGCGTTGGCGAGGCCGGGCAGGGTGAGCCCGGCCAGCCGGATGGCGCCTTCCGGCCGGGACATGCCGGGAGTGATCGCCGTGAAGCGGCCGCCGTCGACCTCGATGAGCACGTTGGCAGCCGGCCCGCCGGCCAGCCAGGCGCACTCGGCGTAGTAGACCGTCATGCCAGCTCGTCCAGGACCCGGGCGAGCGCGTCGACACCGGCCTCGCAGTCGGTGTCGGTGGCGTGCTCGGCGGGGGAGTGCGAGACGCCGGTGGGGTTGCGGACGAAGAGCATGGCGGTCGGGACGTAGGCGGAGAGCACGCCGGCGTCGTGTCCCGCCCCGGTGGGGAGCACCGGTGCGTCGAGTGCCTGTGCGAGGCGCGTGACCAACCCGCCGTCGAACGCCACTTCGGGGCTGACTGACTCCTCGGTCAGCGTCACCGCCGTGCCGTCCCGGGTCGACCGCTCGACGGCTCGCTTGTGGATGGCCTCCACCATCTTTTCCAGAGCCGGCGCCTCCGCGGCCCGCACGTCGAGCCACCCCCGCACCAGGGACGGCACGGCGTTGGTCGCGTTGGGCTCGACGGCAACCCGTCCCATCGTGGCGTGGGCGCCGCGCAGCCGGGCCTCCTTGTTGGCGGCCAGCACCGTGTACGCGTACGTGAGCATCGGGTCGTGCCGGTCGGCCATGCGGGTGGTGCCGGCGTGGTTGCCCTCGCCGGTGAAGTCGAGCCGCCACCGGCCGTGCGGCCAGATCGCGCTCCCGACACCGACCGGAACGTCGAGGGCCCGCCCCTGTTCCACGTGCAGCTCGACGAAGCTCTCTACCTTTTCCAGGAGGTCGGTGCGTCCGGTGGGCTTTCGGCCCAGCGTCTCTTCGAGCGTGACGCCTGAGCGGTCGGTCAGCGCGGCGGCCCGCTCGGGGTCGAGCACCCCGGCCAGCAGCCGCGAGCCGAGGCACGGCACGCCGAAGCGGGCGCCCTCCTCCTCGGCGAAGGCGGCGACGCCGATCCTCCGTCCGCTTGTTTTTGTCTGATCCAGCGCGAGAAACGCGCTCACTATCCCCAGTGGACCGTCGTACGCCCCGCCGTGCGGCACCGAGTCGAAGTGGCTGCCGGTCAGGACGGCCGGGCCGTCGCCTCCGCGCCATGCGAACAGGTTGCCGTTGCCGTCCTCTTCCACCGGCATGTCCCGCGCGTCGGCCTGGGCGCGGAACCAGTCACGGCAGGCCAGCTCGGCCGGCTCCCAGGCATAGCGCAGGTAGCCGCCGGTGCCCGGGTCGCGGCCGATCGGGGCGAGCTGGTCCCACAGCTCCCGAAACCTTGTCACGACTCACCCATCGGCACGCGGACGCCCTTTTCCGCCGCCACGTCCGCGGCCAGCTCGTAGCCGGCGTCGACGTGGCGGATCACGCCCATGCCCGGGTCGTTGGTGAGCACCCGCTCGATCTTCTGCCCGGCGAGCGCGCTGCCGTCCGCGACGCAGACCTGGCCGGCGTGGATCGACCGCCCGATGCCCACCCCGCCGCCGTGGTGGATGGAGACCCACGAGGCGCCCGAGGCGGTGTTGACGAGCGCGTTGAGCAGCGGCCAGTCGGCGATCGCGTCGGAGCCGTCGGCCATGCTCTCGGTCTCCCGGTGGGGCGAGGCGACCGAGCCGCAGTCGAGGTGGTCGCGCCCGATCACGACGGGCGCCTTGAGCGTGCCGTCGGCCACCATCTCGTTGAACCGGACTCCGGCGCGGTCGCGCTCGCCGTAGCCGAGCCAGCAGATCCGGGCCGGCAGCCCCTGGAACGCCACCCGCTCCCCGGCCAGCCTGATCCACCGGGCCAGCGACTCGTTTTCCGGGAAGAGGTCCAGCACCGCGCGGTCGGTGGCGGCGATGTCGGCCGGGTCGCCGGAGAGCGCCGCCCACCGGAAGGGGCCCTTGCCCTCGCAGAAGAGCGGCCGGATGTACGCGGGCACGAAGCCGGGGAATGCGAACGCGCGCGGGTAGCCGCCGAGCTGCGCCTCGCCGCGGATGGAGTTGCCGTAGTCGAAGACCTCGGCGCCGGCGTCGAGGAAGCCGACCATCGCCTCGACGTGCTTCGCCATCGAGGCGCGGGCGCGGTCGGTGAACTCCTCCGGCTTCTTCGCCGCGTAGTCCGGCGCGTCTCCCAGGTCGACGTCGACCGGCAGGTAGCTGAGCGGGTCGTGGGCGCTGGTCTGGTCGGTGACGATGTCGACCTCGACACCCCGGCGGAGCAGCTCGGGCAGCACGGTGGCCGCGTTGCCGACGACCCCGACGGAGAGGGCCTTGCCGTCCCGTTTGGCCCTTTCTACAAGGGACACTCCCTCATCGAGGGATCCGGCCACCGTGTCGAGATAGCGGGTCTCCACCCGCCGGGCGAGCCGCGTCGGGTCGACGTCGACGATGAGGCAGGCGCCGCCGTTCATCGTCACGGCGAGGGGCTGGGCGCCACCCATCCCGCCGCAGCCGGCGGTGAGCGTGAGCGTGCCGGCCAAGGTGCCGCCGAAGCGTTTGGCCGCGACCGCCGCGAACGTCTCGTACGTGCCCTGGAGGATGCCCTGGGTGCCGATGTAGATCCAGGAGCCGGCGGTCATCTGCCCGTACATCGTCAGGCCGAGCCGCTCCAGCCGGCGGAACTCCGGCCAGGTGGCCCAGTCGCCGACGAGGTTGGAGTTGGCGATCAGCACGCGGGGCGCCCACTCGTGCGTGCGGAAGACGCCCACCGGCCGCCCCGACTGCACGAGCATCGTCTCGTCGTCCGCGAGCGTGCCGAGCGTACGCACCAGTGCGTGGTAGGACGGCCAGTCGCGGGCGGCCTTGCCGGTGCCCCCGTACACCACGAGGTCTTCGGGGCGCTCGGCCACGTCGGGGTCGAGGTTGTTCATCAGCATGCGCATCGCGGCCTCCTGCGGCCAGCCGCGCGCGGTGAGTTCGACACCCCGTGGGGCTCTGATGGTCGGCATGGTCCCCCTCAGCTTGTAAAGACCTGGCGGCGGACGACGGACTGCTCGAACTCCTCCAGCCGGCGCTGCGCGTCGTCCGGCGCCGCGTCGCAGATCGCCTGGAGCACCACCATGCAAAGAGCCATCGGGGCGGTGTGCAGGTCGAAGACGAGCTGGGTGCCGACCGCCGCGGTGAGGGCCACGTCGGCGAACTCGGCCGCGGGGCTCACCGGCGAGTCGGTGATGACCACAGTGGACAGCCCGGCGGCGCGCGCGTCGCGCAGCGCGTCGAGCGACTCCCGCGGGTAGCGGGGGAGCACCACCGCCAGCAGCGCCGTCGCACCGGCCGCCCGGGCCTGCTCCAGCCGGTCGGCGAGCAGGCTGCCGCCGGCGTCGAGCACCCGCACGTCGGGCAGGACCTTGGCCGCGAAGTACGCGAAATAGGCGGCGAGCGGAGCGGCGGCGCGCAGGCCGAGCACGGGCAGCGGGCGGCTCGCGCCGAGCAGCGCGCCCGCGGCGGTGAGCGCCGCCCGGTCGGCCAGCTGGTCGGCCAGGCGGTCGAGGTGGCGCACCTCGCCCCGCACGGCCTGCTGCATCTCGTTGCCCGCGGGCGGGGGCGTGGTGGCCCGGCCGTTGCCGGTGAGCTCTCGGAGCCGGCGGCGCAACGCCGGGAAGCCGTCATAGCCGAGGGCCATCGCGAACCGGGTCACCGACGGCTGGCTCACCCGGGCCAGCTCGGCGACCTCCGCCGCGGAGAGGAACGCCGCGGCCGACGCGTGCTGCACGAGGCTGTGCGCGATGCGCCGCTGGGTCGGCGTGAGGCGGACGCCCTGGAAGAGCCCGACCACCCCACCAGTTTCATTCACAGGCTGACTCTATGCATGATTTCATTCACTCGCAACGGCCTTGGCTTAGGTCTCGCTTAGAGACATTGCCCTGGGGCGGCGCGATCCGTCAGCATTCGGCGGTGTTCGTTGGTCGCCGCTGGCTTTTCATCGGTGCCGCGGTCGTGCTGGCGGCCGTGGTGGGTGCCGTGCTCGCGCTGCGCTCCGGCCTGTCGGCGGCGTGCGCCGCGCCGCCCACCGGCAGCACCGTCCACCGCGGCAAGGCCACCTTCTACGACTCCAAGGGCGAGGGCGGCAACTGCTCGTTCGTGAGCGCGCCGGCCGACCGCCTCTATGTCGCGCTCGGCCCTTCCGAGTACTCCGCGGGCGCCGCCTGCGGCGGCTACCTCGACGTCACCGGCCCCAAGGGCAAGGTACGCGTCCTGATCATGGACCAGTGCCCCGAGTGCGAGCCCGGCCACGTCGACCTGAGCAAGGAGGCGTTCGCGAAGATCGCCAACCCGGTCGACGGCATCGTGTCGATCTCGTACAGGGCCGCCCCCAACCCGACCGTGCCCGGCCCGCTCAGCTTCCGGATCAAGGAGGGCGCGTCCCAGTACTGGTTTGCCGTGCTGGTCGTCGACCACGGCAACCCGCTCCGCTCGGTCGAGGTCAAGTCCGGCTCGACGTTCCGGACGACCCAGCGTGCCGAGTACAACTACTGGATCTACGAGAGCGGGCTGGGCTCTGGCCCGTACACGATCCGGATCACCGACGTGTACGGGCAGCGCGCCACCGCCACGGGCATCAAGATGGCCCCTGAGCAGGTGCAGAAGACCAGTGTGCGGCTCTACGGCGCGGGCGCCGCCGCGCCCAAGGCCCCCAAGGCCACGCCGACGCCCAAGGTCTCGACGTCGCCGGCCGCGAAGCCGAAGGCGGGCCCACCGCCGTCGAGCGCCCCGCCGTCACTCGCGCCGGCCGCCGCCATCGACCAGCAGCTCGGATCCGCGGCCGAAGCCCGCTGCTAACGCAACGGGAGCCACATCAACGTCTCGTCGCGGTCGTCGCCCGGACCCACGCGCAGCGCGCCGGGCAGCCGGCCGACCTCCTTGTAGCCGAGGCCGGTGTAGAAGCGCTCCAGCCCGAGCCCACCCCGGACCGTGACGTGCAGCGCCTCGCGGCCCAGCTGGCGGGCCACCCGCTCGGCCTCGCGCATGAGCGCGACGCCGTATCCCCGACCCTGGCAGCCGGGGTGGACCATCACCCGCTTGAGCGTGCACCAGTGGTCTTTGAGCACGAACCGGTTGTCCACGAAGATCAGCATCGCGACGAGCCGCTCGTCTTCGTAACCGGCGAGCAGCCGGTCCGGCCCGTCGTCGATGGCGGCGAAGGTCGCCCGCGCGGTGGAGAGCACCTCCTCGCGGGTGACGGGCTCGACGAACCCGACCGCACCGCCCGCGTTGGTGACATCCGTCCACAGCGAAACGATGTCGTCGCGCAGGCCGGGTGTCAGGGCAGGATCAAGCTCGAACCGGATTGCCATGACCCCATCCTGCCGGCCGCCGTCGAACCGCCCGGCTACGGGGCGCCGCCGATCGCGATCACAGGCGCCAGGTCGCGGTATGCCTCTGGCTCCGCGCTCACCACATAGATGTCGTCCGCCCACTCGGTGGCCGTGTAGGCGGCAGCGGCGCGGTCGACGCGCGCGCCGAGGTCGTCGACCCAGTCCGCGAACTCCCGACAGCTCTCCAGGGTGGGCAGATCGAGTGGCATGAGATCGACGTTTTCCAGCCCCAACAGGAGTCTCATGTGCGCATGCTGCTCGGGCTTGGAGGCCGCGCGCATCGCCTCCGTGAGACAGAGCGAAGGGACACCCACCATCCGTTGCTCTGTGCTCGCCTCCGCGATCAGCTCGCCCACGTCGATAGCCGTCGGAGATCCGTCGTAGGCCAGCACCGCGGTGGTGTCGAGGACGAACCGGTAGCTGGTCACCGCTCGGGCTCGAGCTGCTGGCGGGCACGCTCACGGCGCTCGTTGCGCAACGCGCTGCGTCGCTCCGGCGTCCACTCGGCGTCCAGCTCCGCAAGCCTGTTGCGGGCCCTGGCCATGCCCTCTTCGGTGACCGTCACGCCGGCGTCGGCGAGCTGCTCCAGGACCCGCTCGCCGCGCATCTTGCCCTCGATGGCCTCTGCCACGTAGGCGGACGCGTTGGACTCGCGGCCCAGGCGGGCCGCGATGTGGTCTGGCAGGCTCACGGTCACCCGTCGTGTCATACCAACAGGCTACTTGTTCATACCCGGCTATCGCGACCGGCTGTTTGTCGGGCGTCCGACAGGGGGAGCGTGTCAACCGGATGGGGGGCTGGTTCGTCGTGCATGCATGTCGAACACCGCCGGGCGCGTGCTTCGCGCCACCACCACCGCGATCGCGCTCGCCGTGGCCCTGGCCGCGTGCCAGCAGCCCGATACAGATGCCGCGCCCGTCGCCGACGAGCCGAGTGTCGAGGCGACGACCCCACCGGCATCGAGCGAGGCGCCCGTGCCCGTGGCGCCGAAGACCCAGCGGCCGGGCGATCCGCCCAGATCGGCCGGGCCGGATCCCTGTGACGGGATACACCGCAGCAGTGGGTACGGGCCGACTCGGATGGGGCCGCACACCACAGACGAGGTGTACCTCGTCCGCGTGGCTCGGCGGGCCTGCACCGATCTCGTGGTCTTCCGGGTCAACGGCACGGCCCCGTTCGGCGCCCACGCGGAGTACGTCAAGGCCGCCCAGGCCGCCGGCTCGGGCGACCCGATCGAGGTGCGTGGTGGCGCGGTCGTGGAGATCGTGGTCTTCGCGCCGAACTTCGCGCGCGGCGGCAGCGGCCACCAGCCCGGCCGCACGCCGTGGAAGGTGGGGCAGGAGGTCGCCGGCGTGTCGGGCGCCTGGTCAGCGCTGCGCGAGGTGGCCTACGCGGGCGACAACGACGGCAGCGAGACGGTCTTCGTGGTCGGCGTGCGGGAGCGCCTCCCGTACACGCTGACGTGGCGGGCTGGCGACGGCTACAGCGAGGTGAGCCTGGAGATCGCCCACCGCAAGCCGGACAAGGAGCCGAGCTGTGCGTGCGGGAGAGGGGACTCGAACCCCTACGTCCTTTCGGACACCAGGACCTAAACCTGACGCGGCTGCCAATTACGCCACTCCCGCAACCGCGAGAAGTGTACTCAGTCGAGCCCCAGGTCCTTGCGCAGCTTGGCGACGTGGCCCGTGGCCTTGACGTTGTACATCGCGCGCTGGACCCGGCCCTCCTCGTCGAGCACGAACGTCGAACGGATCACGCCGGTGACCGTCTTGCCGTAGAGCTGCTTCTCCCCGTACGCGCCGTACGCCGTCAGCACCGACTTGTCCTGGTCCGAGACGAGCGGAAACGTGAGCGCGTCGCGCTCGCGGAACTGCGCCAGCTTGGCCGGCTTGTCCGGGGAGATGCCCACCACCTCGTATCCCGCCGCCTGGAGTGAGGCCAGCGAGTCGCGGAAGTCACACGCCTGCTTGGTGCAGCCGGGCGTCATCGCCGCCGGGTACGCGTAGAGCACGACCTTGCGACCGCGCAGCTCCTTGAGGGAGAGCGTCTCGCCGGTATCGGTGGGAAGCGAGAAGTCCGGAGCCGTATCGCCGGGCGTAAGGCGAGGTGTCTCGGTCATGACCCGAACCCTACCGGAAGATGGCTTATTGCCAGCTCTTGGCAAGAAAGCATGAGCGGAAATAAGCTCCCGGGTTATGGATGCTGTAGCGCTCCACATCACGAACGGCGTGCTCAACGGGCCCGTATCGGCCATATACGGAGCGATCGCCCTCGTCGCGCTCGCGTACTGCATATCGCGCGCACGGGGTGACCTCGACGACCGGCTCGCGCCGATGGCCGGGCTCGTCGCGGCGTTCATCTTCGCCGTGCAGATGCTCAACTTCCCGGTGCTGCCCGGCGTGAGTGGGCACCTTCTCGGCGGTGCGATGGCCGCGCTGCTGGTCGGGCCGTGGGTGGGCGCGTTGTGCGTCTCGGTCGTGCTGATCGTGCAGGCGCTGGTCATCGCCGACGGCGGGGTGACCGCCCTCGGCGCCAACATCACCAACATGGCGCTCGTCGGCACGGCCGTCGCGTACCTGCTGATCTTCCTGTTGCTGCGCGTCCTGCCGCGCACGCCGACGGGGCTCGGCATCACCGCGTTCGTCGCGTCGGTGTTCGCGGTCGTCGCGGCGTCGCAGAGCTTCGTCCTGCAGTACGCGCTGGGCGGGACCACCGAGCTCGATCACTACAGCCTGGGCGCGATCGCCGGGCTCATGGCCGGCACGCATTTCCTGATCGGCGTCGGTGAGGGCCTTATCGCGGCGGTCACCGTGATGACCGTGGCCAAGACCAGACCCGATCTCGTGTACGCCCTGCGCGGCCTCAAGCGGGTGGAGCCGGCTACCGCCGAGGGTGTGGCGGCGTGAAGAGGACGAGCTGGTTCGTCCTCGGCGGCCTGCTCGTCGCGCTGCTGCTCGCCGGCGTGGTGAGCAACTTCGCCTCCGACTCGCCGGACGGGCTCGACTCCGCATCCACCCGGGGCTGCACGGTCGACGCGGCGGGCGAGATCACCGGGGGCAGTTGCATGGCGCGAAACGCGAAAGAGAACGAGACCGCCGGCAGCCCGTTCGCCGGCGTGGTTGGCGTGCTCCTGACCTTCGCGGTCGGCGGTGGCCTCTTCCGGCTGGTCCGCCGCAAGCGGCCGGCGGAAACCCGCGAATGAAGGGGCTCTACCTCGAGCGGGACAGCCCGCTGCACCGGCTCCCGCCCGAGGTGAAGATCGCGGCGATGGTGTCCGCGACCGTGATCGTGGTGCTCACCCCGCGCGAGGCGCTCTGGGCCTTTGCGGGGTACGCCGTGCTGGTCGCCGTCGTCGCGGCGGTCGGTCGGGTGCCGGCCGGCTGGCTCGCCAGGCGCTCCCTTGTGGAGCTGCCGTTCGTGCTGCTCGCGCTCGCGCTGCCGTTTCTCGCGGCCGGTGAGAAGGTGACGTTCCTCGGGCTGGAGCTGTCTCGCGACGGCCTCTACGGCGGGTTCAACATCCTGGCCAAGGGCACGCTCGGGGTACTGCTGTCGCTGACCCTGGCGGCGACCACGACGACGCGCGACCTGATCGTCGGCCTCGACCGGCTGCGCTGCCCGCAGATCATCACGCAGATCGCCACGTTCATGCTCCGCTACCTCTCGGTGCTCGGCGGCGAGGCCCGGCGGATGCGCATCGCGCGCGTCTCGCGGGGCGACGACCCGCGCTTCCTGTGGCAGCTGCGCGGCTTCGCCACGGGGGTCGGGGCGCTGTTCCTGCGCGCGTTCGAGCGGGGGGAGCGGGTCTACCTCGCGATGGTGGCCCGCGGCTACGAAGGGCGCATGCCCGCCGCCTGGCTGGCGGCCGGTGCCGCGACGCGCGGCCAGTGGCTCGCGGCGGCTACCGTGCCAGTGGCGGCAGCGGCGATCGCGGGCACGGCGGTGATTCTCGGATGACTGAACCACTCTCGCTCGACGTGCGTGGAGTGCAGTACGCGTACCCGGACGGGCACGTGGCCTTGCGCGGGGTCGACCTGTCCCTGCGCCGGGGCGAGCGGGTGGCCCTGCTCGGCCCCAACGGCGCCGGCAAGACCACGCTCGTCTTGCACCTCAACGGCATTCTCACCGGGGGTGGGGGATCGGTCGCGGTCGGCGGCCTCACCGTCGACCGCGACCGCGCCACGCTGGCGGAGATCCGGCGCCGGGTCGGCGTCGTGTTCCAGGACCCCGACGACCAGCTCTTCCTGCCGACGGTCGGCGGAGACGTCGCGTTCGGGCCGGCCAACCTGGGGCTGCGCGGCGCCGAGCTCGCCGCCCGGGTCGACGAGGCGCTGGCCGCTGTCGGGATGAGTGAGCACCGCGACCGGGCGCCGCACCACCTGTCGTTCGGGCAGCGGCGGCGGGTGGCCGTGGCCACTGTGCTCTCCATGCGCCCGGAGATCCTCGTGCTCGACGAGCCATCGTCCAATCTGGACCCGGCGGCGCGGCGCGAGCTGGCCGAGATCCTGCGGACGCTGCCGGTGACGCTGCTGATGGTCACCCACGACCTGCCGTACGCGCTGGAGCTGTGCGACCGCTCGGTGATCCTCGACGGCGGCGCGATCGTCGCCGACGCGCCCACCAGGGAGCTGCTGGCCGACACCGACCTACTGGCGAAGCACCGCCTGGAGCTACCTTTCGGCTTCAGCGTGCCGCACACGGTCGGCGGGCACACATAAGGCGCTTCAGGCTGTGGCGCGGGCCAGGCTCACCCCGCTGGCGATGACCCCGATGTGGCTGAACGCCTGCGGGAAGTTGCCGATGAAGGCGCCCGTGGTGGGGTCGATCTGTTCAGACAGCAGGCCCAGCGGGCTCGCCCTGGCGCACAGCGATGCGTACAGGTCGTTCGCCTGTTCGAGCTGTCCTTGCTGGACGAGGTTTTCGACCAGCCAGAAGCTGCACAGCACGAAGGCACCCTCGTCGCCTTCGATCCCGTCCGGCGCGTCCTGGTGCAGGTAGCGGTAGAGCAGCCCGTCTCCGGCGGACAGCCGTTGGGCGACAGCGGCGGTGGTGGCGATCATCCGGGGATGGGTGGCGGGTATCACCTGCCGCAGCGGGAGGGCCAGCAGGCTGGCGTCGAGCACGCCGCCGCCGTCGAGGTGGGCGCTGAGCGTTTGCGCCTTCTCGTCCCAGGACCGATCGAGGATGCTCCGGGTCAGGTCGGCGGCCGCCGCACGCCAGCGGGCGGTCGGTCCGGGCAGGCCGAGCTTTTCGCCGAGCGCCGCCGCCCGGTCCAGCGCCACCTGGCACATCCCGGCCGAGTAGGTGAACACGCGGCCGTCGTTCCGAATCTCCCAGAGCCCTTGGTCGGGCTCCCGCCACGCCGTCTCGGCCGTGTCGGCCAGCCCGCGTAGCTGTGCCCACAGCTCCGGTCGGAGCTCTCCGCCGCCGCGTACCCACTGATCGGCGCAGTCGAGCACTTCTCCGTAGACATCGTGCTGGCGCTGGTCGGCCGCGCCGTTGCCCCAGTGGACCGGCGCGGAGCCGCGATAGCCTTCCAGCCCGGGATCGGCGACCTCGCCGGGCACCCGGCCACCGTCGAGTGTGTACATGATTCGTGGTTGGCGGCTCTGCTCGAAGGCGTCGAGTACCCAGCCGAGAAACGCGTCCGCCTCGTTCCCGAATCCGATGCGGCGCATGGCGAACACGGTGAAGGCGGCGTCGCGGACCCACGCGTAGCGGTAGTCCCAGTTGCGGACGCCGCCGATCGGTGCGGGCAGTGAGGAGGTCGGTGCCGCGACCATGGCGCCGTTGACCCAGTCGTCACACAGCTTGAGAGTGATCGCCGAGCGACGGACGAGGGCCTCCTGCGGGCCGCTGTAGGTGAGGTGGGCCATCCAGCGTCGCCACGCGTCGGCCGTCGTCGCCAGCATGTCTTCGGCGTCGAAGCGGTGATGGCGATGGATCCGGCCCCAGGACAGGACCAGGTCGACGTGTTCGCCTTCGCCCAGGTCGAAGGTGGCCGGCAGGCTGGTCAGAGTACGGCTCGCGCGCAGGTGGAGTCGCAGGTCGGGCCGGCGGGACGGCCGGATTTCCAGGCCGTCGAGCGCGGCCCGGGCCTGGCCGCCGTCGCGGGGCCGCAGGTCGACGTCCAGCCGGACGGTGCCGTCCAGGACGCGCGCGGAACGGACGAGCTCCGCCCGCCCGGCCGGTGCGTCGTCGGTGAGGTCGGCGCCGGAGCGCACCACGATCGCATCGGTGATCCGGAGCAGGCCGGTATCCGTGCGAAGCTCGGTGACCAGGACAGCGGTGTCCGGGACGTAGTGCTGCCGCGCCTCGCGCAGATCCTGGGCGGTGACCGTGAAGTGCCCGCCCCGCCGCTTGTCCAGCAGGCCGCCGAGCACCGGTTCGGCGTCGAAGTGTGGCAGGCACAGCCAAGGGATCGAGCCGTCGACGCCGACGAGCGCCACGGTGGCACCGTCACCGATCATGCCCAGGTCCTCCAGGCGAAGGTAGCCGTCGGGTCGGTGTACGGGCCGCAAGGGAGGGTTCGGGTCGAGCACGGTTCGCCTACCGCGCCAGGACCCGGCCGCCGAACAGGGCCAGCGTCTCACCGGTGACGTAGCTGCTGTCCGCGTTGCTGGCGAAGAAGAGGAAGGCAGGCGCGATCTCCTCCGGCTGTGCGGGCCGTCCCAGCGGTACGCCGTCGGTCTGGTCCCCGTACCCGGCCATCTGCTCCGGGGTACGGCTGGAGGCGTTCAGCGGCGTCCAAACCGGTCCGGGCGCCACACAGTTGACCCGGATGCCCCGCCCGATCAGCTCCGTCGCCAGAGACTTGGTGAACGTGTGGATCGCACCGTTGGTCTCCGCGTACCCGATGAGCGACGGGTTGCCCTCGAACCCGGCGACCGAGCCGCAGTTGACGATGCACCCGCCCGCCGGCAGATGCGGCAGGGCCGCGCGGGCCATGTAGAAGTAGCCCGACACGTTGGTGTGAAACAGCTCCTGAAGATCGTCGTCGGAGACGTCTGCCAGCGACGAGTACTGGTACAGGATGGCGGCGTTGTTGACCAGGATGTCCAGCCGTCCCAACTCCGCCACAGTGCGCTCGATCGCCGCGTCGCAGAACGCGGAGTCCTTCACGTCGCCGGTCAACACCAGGCAACGCTGTCCCTCTTTCTCCACCAGCTCCCGGACGTGATCCGCGTCCTCCTGCTCGGCGGGCAGGCAGACGACGGCCACGTCCGCCCCCTCCCGCGCGAACAGGATGGCGACCGCGGCGCCGATGCCGCTGTCTCCGCCGGTGATCAGCGCCGTGCAATCGGTGAGCTTCCCGGATCCGCGCAGCGCGGTCGCCTGGTTACGCGGGCGAGGATCCATCCTCGCGTCAAGTCCCGGCCGCGACTGGGACTGCCCGCGAAACGGCGGCGCGGGCTGCTCGACAACTCTGTTCATCACAAAATGCCCCCCGTCAGTCGTCCTGCGCGGATGCCCGTCGCCGGACCGGCTAAACCACGAAGGGGTGGGAGCACAGGAAAAATGGCCGGTCTGCGTGAGACCGGACCGGCCGGAGACGTGCGCCGCCAGGGACTCGAACCCCGAACCCGCGGATTAAGAGTCGGCTGCTCTCGCGCACGCTTCGCCCGCCTGGTGTCAACCAGGCTGTTTGAGAACAACCTGTCCGAGTCGATGGCACAACCTCGTCACGTCTGGTCCGCATGGTGCCGGGCCTTACGCGGCGTCCGAGCACACGGCGAGCACACGATCCAGCCGTCCCGAACGGCCGCGGAGATGCAGCGGCCCGGGTGATCTCCCCGAAGGCTGCCGGTCGTTGCTCGCGACTGGGTCGAGATCGCTTGCGCCATGGCATCCGGGCCGCGCTTATCAGAGCGCCAGCGTTCGGCCAATTCGGGTCAACGGACACCGAGCAGGGCGCGCGCCGGGTCCGTCACACTCCGTGTGGCGGTCGTGGTACCTACTGAACGCTCGGCATCCGGATTTGCCGATGTGAGTGCGCGAGGTGCAGGGTCCGGAACGAACGACAGCGTTCGGCATTCCGTTTGTGGGTCTGGCCGTTGACGCGGCACTCTGGGCTGGCGCCAATCGGCCTCTGGCATCATCTCCCTTGATGACCACGACACGGCAGCAGGTGCTCGGCGAGTTGACCGATCGGATGCTCGCGCTGAGGCTGGTTCATCCGACACGCGTGGGGATCGACGGCCACTCCGCGGCTGGCAAGACGACCCTTGCCGACGAGTTGGCCACCACCTTGCGAGGGAAGACGGCACGGCCCGTGCTCCGGATCACGATCGACCACTTCAAGCGGCATGTCGACCTGCGTACGTTGTATCGGCCCGGCTCGCCGGAGAGCTACTACTTCGAGATGTTCGACGTGGATGCGATCCGGGACGAGCTATTGGTGCCGCTCGGTCCGGGCGGCAACCGCCGCTACCGCGCCCAGATCATGGACTTCAGCGGTCGTACGCCCATCGACTCCGGCGTCCACGTGGCCCCGGACGACGCGATCCTCGTGGCAGACGGCGGGTTCCTGCAGAAGCCGGCCTTGTTACGACACTGGGATTTGCGCGTCTACCTCCACATCGAGGTGGCGGATGTGCTGCACCGCGGCACGATCCGCGATCAGGCGTGGATGGACTCGGCGGAGGCGGCCGCTGAGCGGTACCGCTCGTACTACATTCCCGGCGAGGAGCTTTACCTGGCCGAGGTCCGCCCCGCCGAACAAGCCGACATCGTCGTCGACAACCGCGACTTCGAAGCACCCCGCATCCTGCGCGACCTTCCCAACCAAGGTCCTGCGTGCTGACCGAGGCGCCCAGCTGCGGACGATCGCTACACGGACCGAGCATCACCCGGACTCCAGCGCGCGGTCATGCCGATGAGGGTGCGTTGACGGAGAGTGTCGTGGATCGAAGTCTGGCGTCAGTCGACGTCGTTTCCAGGAACTCACCTCTCGGCGCCGAGTTCCTCCAGGTCAACGGCTTTGATGAGCGCCGCGATGTCGGGCTCGGTGGCTAGGTCGACGGGCGCCAACTCCTTGCTGCGTCCCGTCTGGTTCACCAGCTTCTCTCGCGCGACGGTGTTGAGGATATCGACGGCGTTGGCGTCGTTCCAGCGAACGCCTTGAAGTGCTTGCCGGGTGATGTTGACAGCAGCCAGGCACGGCATGGCGGGCTGTCCGTAGATGTCGCGCCCGTCGTTGCGGAGCACGACGACTCGAGCGGAGGCTAGCCCGGGCGCGACCGCGAAGGCCTCGCGGATGGTTACGAGGATCTGCCCGCACACGAACTGTTTGTAGAAGTCGGCTCTCGCTGCTTGCGTGATCTTCTTGAGGGAAGGATTGCCCGCCGCGGTGCGGGACGGCATCTGTTCTGGGATCGCTTGGGATGCGGGCGGTACGAGCAGGACTAGGGAAACCTCGGCACCGTTGACGCCGACGGCCGCGGATGCGGCTTCGTTGTCCTCGAACGCCTCGGCCAAGGCTTGCAGCACTACGTCGGGCTCGTTGCCGCAAAGCAGATGCCACTGCTGGTCGAGTGCCAACTGCCACTGCGCCTGCTGTTCCTTGAGACTCTGCCACTGGCGGCTGAACTCGGCATCGGTCCAGGCTGCGGCTCGCTGCTTGGCCGCCGTGCGCTCGGTCCGCCTAAAGATGCCGATCCCCGCCAAAGCTTGTTTCTCATAGTGCCCGTAAATCGCGGCCCGATCCGGCCCCGCGGGCTCCGGCGCCAGCGGGCGTTCTGCTGGCGCGAACTCCACCTGATGCAAGGCCAGAATCCGCAAGAATGCATCGGCGAGATGCTGCGCCAAAGCCGCCTTCTCGGCTTGGGCCACGGCTCGCTGCTGTGCCGCCAACTGCCGCTGATACGCAACTTGGGCCGAGGTGGTACTGCGGCCGCCACCGCCACCCCGCCGGCCGCTGCCTGCGGATGTGTAGAACCCCACCGGGCCGATGCCAGTCGAGAAACCAGTCCGACCAGCCCCGACATGTACACGCGCGGCGCGTGGGCCGATGCTGGTCCGCAATCCACGCGAGGACGCTCTGACGCGGATGCCGGGTGCGAGCTTGATCGAGAACCCCACAACCACACCCTACGATTGCAGGGCTGGTCGACGGTTCCGCCTTGCAGGCAGCACGGCCCCACCGCACGTCCGCCTCTCCTGCCAGGGTGGACTACATCCAAGGTGACCAAATACGGGAGGCCGCCGTCTCGTCGACCAGTGGTCGATTCTCCCGTTTCTCTCTTCAAATGGGTCGATCATGGTGCCCGGCTGGGGATCAAATGCGACTCGCACCGAAGTTCTTGAGGATCGCAACCCACGGGGACCCGCACGATCATGAGGAGTGGTCAACTGCTTCTGCCAGCAGAACGCTTTGTCATGGCGAAGACAGTGCACGAGACGAACCTTCTTTAGTAGTTGTGGCGTGATCCACGAATCGCTGACGGCCGTTTCTAACGTTGTGAGAGAAACGCTCCTGCTCTTTCCCTTGACCATTGTTTCCGTCTGGTCCAACCGTACCAGCGGAGCTCCGCCGCTTCGAAACGCAACCGCATGGTAAGACCGGGCCGGTATGGCGGGAGGTGGATGGCCCATTGCGCGGAAAGCGCCTCAGCTCGGGCAATCATTTCCTCGATGTCGCCGGGCAAGAGGCGAAGCTGACGGGTTGCTGCTATGACGACCGCCTGGCGTATGGCGGTACGAGCGCGAGGATGGATATCGTTAAGGTTAACCCCCTGATCTCCCAGCTCGTGCTGTATTATGCGAGCCACCTCGTTGACGCCCGCGGTAGCCTCATCCCGTGTCCATAGGACCGCTTCGGCTGCGAACGCTCTAACCTCCGCTGGCCCGAATTTACCTTGGCACAATCGGCCCAGCGTTGCGGTAAAGAGGCCAATGAGCACGGCGGCAAACGCTCTAGTGTCACGTAATCGTGATCGTTTACTTTGAGTTGTTAGCGAGGAGTTTGCGGTAGTCGCGTTGGAGTATCGCGGCCTTCTCGATGATCTGGTCGGCTGTGGCGGTCCGTTTGAAGGGTTCGGCGTTGGCGTTCCAGTGGGCTACATATTCTTGGATCTTGAGGATGAGGTGGCGCAGCGAGCTGAACGTGCCGCGGC
>Ga0081539_10000457_pt1 | contig 86621 bp, 89 predicted proteins | sample TabmetS4T2R2_FD_71023 | JGI IMG/M metagenome (GOLD analysis project Ga0081539, IMG submission 71023) | Tabebuia heterophylla rhizosphere microbial communities from the University of Puerto Rico - S4T2R2 | ecosystem: Host-associated > Plants > Roots > Rhizosphere ...
CCCCGTAAGGCGCCTTCGCTTGAGCCAGCGCTTGATGGTCGAGCGAGAGACCCCGAAGAGTTCTTGGACCTCCTTTCTGGGGATGCCGCGGTCTATTGCGGCGAGCGTCTTCAACCTGAGGTCCTTCGACCTTCGAGTATGCGTTCATGGACCCTATTTTCGTGTAGGTCCACTACTTACGCAATCCGCTGTAAGTAGTGAGTCGTATTCCTCGACTAATGATTTACGATGCACGACTCACGGGAGCGAAGCAACCCTCACCGGCCTTCGAGTTGCGGGTCGGCGCGACGGGGAAGGATGTAGAAGAGTGAGCCTTTGCGGCCCTCGACCATGAGATGCCCCGCTGAGGCGAGTTCCGAGAGCATACGATCCGCCTCCCTCACCGTCAGCGAGGTCTCCATCGCAGCCTCCGCGGGTGTGATGGAACCGCCGTTCTCGCGAATGGCGGAGAGCAACTCTCGTTCACCGTTCGGTGCGATGGGCAGGGAACGGCGCTGGCGGGCGAACCGGGAGATTCCCACGCCCAGGCAGGCCGCCGCCCCGACGATGAAAGGAAATCCAGCGGCGGCAGTGTTCGCGGTTATCATGATGAGCGCGGCAGCGATGATGAGGCTGATGCCGATGGCTGTCGTCACGTAGGCGGCGGTACCCGCTTCCTTCGGTGCTTCCGGTACGTTCCGCCGCTGCCGCTCCAGGTCACCCATCGTCTCCGTCTCCCTGCCCGTTCGAGTCTCCACGCCCGTTGTTCGATTCTAAGGCGTAGTGCCCGGGTCTGCAAAACTCGCGTTGCGGCGTAGCGCCGTGCGAAAAGTGAGACAATCATCCTGTGAGCGAAGCCAGACGAGACTACTCGAAACGTCTGCGAATCCTGATGTCGCAGCGGGAAATCTTACCCGAAGAGCTTGCCGGCGCGACCGCCGTGGTCATAGACGTGCTCGCGGCGACCACGACCCTCCTGGCCATCCTGGAGAACGGCGCCAGCCACGTCTTCCCGGTCCGAAGCCTGGAGGATGCGGAGGCCATCGCCAAAAGGCTCGATGGGACACGGCCCATCAGGGGCGGAGAGCAGGGCGGGGATCGCATCACCGGCTACGATTTTGGGCCGCTGCCCCAGGAATATCCGCCTGATGTCGTCGCTGGCAGGGATGTGATCCTGGTGACCAGCAACGGTACCCGCGCCATCGCCGGGGCCGCGTCGGCAGATGAGGTCCTCGTCGGCTGCCTCCGCAATGCGCCGGCCGTCGCCCGGTATCTGGAGGAGTCAGGGACGGAATCTGTGTACCTGATCTGCGCCGGCAGCAAGGGCCGCTTCAACGTCGAGGATTTTCTCGGCGCCGCCACCATCCTGTCGCACATGGACGGCAGCGGCTGGCGTGTGGACGACGCCGCGCGGCTGGCACTGGAGTTCGCGGATCGTCACCGGGGAGAGATCCGTCAGGTGCTGGCAGGTGGCCGGGTTGGCCGCTGGTTTGTAAAGAACGGCTACATGGAGATGCTCGACTTCTTCGCCGACGTTGGGGCGAGCGATCTCGTGCCGGAAGTAAGGGATGGCAGGCTTCGCCGTGTAGGGAATAGCGGGCGGCCCTCAGCCGCGAATAGGGGTTGAAAGCCAATGGCTGCTGACTGGAGGGAGGCAACTTGTCCGAGACGATAGAGGTGCGCGAAGGCGAGGACTTCGATCTCCAAGCCGTGGAGCGCGAGCTTCGCGGCCGCATAGAGGAACTCCCGGACGGCACGCTGGAGGTACGGCAGTTCCCGTCTGGCGCCTCAAACCTGACGTACTTGCTGAAGATCGGGGACTGGGAGGGCGTGCTGCGCCGGCCGCCGCTCGGCCCGATACCGCCGAAAGCCCACGACATGGGGCGCGAGTTCGGCCTCTTGATGAAGCTGCACGAAGCGTACCCGTTTGCGCCAAAGCCGTACTTCTTCGAGTCCGACGAGTCGGTCGTCGGGGCGCCGTTCTACGTGATGGAGCGCCGGGATGGCGTGGTAATAGACGATTCTTTCCCAGAAGGCGTCGAAGCAGACGAAAAGTTGCGGCATGATATCTCCCGCACCGTGGCCGACACCCTGGTGAAGCTGCACGCCGTGGACCCGTGGGAGGCTGGACTGGAGGATCTCGGTCGCCCGGAGGGATTTCTGGGGCGGCAGGTGGACGGCTGGATGGGCCGCTACGACAAGGCAAAGACCGAAGAGATAGACGAGGTCAGACCGCTCACAAGATGGCTCTCCGAGAACGTGCCAGAAAGTCCCGAGCCAACCATCATCCACAACGACTACAAGCTCAACAACCTGGTCCTTGATCCGGACGATCTCACCCGGGTCCGTGCCGTGCTCGACTGGGAGATGGCGACGGTCGGGGATCCACTCTTCGACCTCGCCGTCTCGCTCTCGTACTGGACTCAGCCGGATGACCCTGATGAACTCAAGGAGATCCTGCCCACCGTCACCTCCGAAGGCGGCTTCATGACGCGCCGGGAACTGGTCGAAAGGTACGCCGAAACGAGCGGGCGCGACGTAACGGACATGCACTGGTACATCGTCTTCGGATACTTCAAGCTCGCCGGAATATTGCAGCAGATCTACGCCCGCTACCACAAGGGACAGACCAAAGACGACCGTTTTGCCGCCTTCGGGGAGCACGTGCGGCACCTGATCCTGCACTCCGAACGCCTCTCCCGTACTGGCTCTCTGTAGCGGAAGCGCCGGACTCCGAGAAGTCTGGTACGCATGGAGAACGCCAGGCGCGTAGCGTCTCGTCGGCGCCGGGCAGACGCGAAGCTTACGGCTGGCTGTCTGGGGTGTCGAAGCGGATGCCGCTAGACCCCTCGCCGCGTCCCGTGCCTTTACGCCGCCCATGCCACAGGTGCGTGCCCCCGTCGGGGGCGCGTCCTAGTGTCCATACCCTGGTGACACGGGCGCCCACGCGCGGCACCTCCTCTTCGTGGAGTTCGAGCGGGCGGCCAGGCTCGAGGATTCGCCCGCGGGGCGCAACAGGATCGCCGCCCGGGTCACGCATGGCGCCTCGGGCGAGACGCCGGAAGTGGACGTCACCGGCGGCGTTTCGCTCTAGCTTCGGGAGCAGCGGGATCCAGTTGCGTGGCACGGGAGTCTGGAGCGCGTAGCGGCGCCCGCGCTGCCCATCCGGCGGATCTAGCTCGTCCCGCCGGGCAACTTCGTCCTCGTGCCGGTCGAGCGCACGGCCAGTCGCGCCCTGCACCGTCTTCTCCACAGCCCATGCGATGTTTGCCAGCTCGTCTCGCAGCAGGAGCACCTCCTCCGGTTACGACTCCTGTGTCGCCGGGAGGGCGTCGAGCAGGAGCAGGCGTGGCCGGCATCGGCGCTCCCGTCTTCCTGGAGAAATTGACGTTCGTACGGCGCACGGATTTAGAATTTTCGGCCATGCACGAACGTCGCGCTCCCGAGTTCCGGCTTTGTTGGAGTTCGCCGGTACCATCGTTCCCGTCTTCCTCCTGGGAACATTATGTCCGCTTTCGGAAGTTTCCCGCAAGCGTCAGCCACGCTTCGGCTAACGTGCGGGATTCTTGTGCTCCGCGTTCCAGAGCCCCAGGCAGCCCTGGTCGGGCGTAGTCGCGCTTCGATGCCATCTACAGTGGTAGCCTAGTGGCCTGCGTGACGCATCCAGGTACCAGATCGAGCAGGAGGGAGTATTCTGTGGGAGACATGGCGGGTGCCCTGAGCGGGGAGCAGTTGGATCAGCTCGCACGGTACTTCAACGAGGAAGTGACGTTCTCCAAATACATTGGGGCGGAGGTGTCCGAGGTCGAGCCGGGACGGGCGGAACTCTACATAGACGTGGATGACGTGCATCAGAACGGCGCTGGCACGCTGCACGGCGGCGTGTACGCCTCGCTTATAGACACGGCGATGGGGCTCTCGGTACTGTCGCTCGTGGGCGTGAGGTCGGCCACTATCCAGATGGACGTTCACTTTCTGGGCTCGGTGAGCGGGGGACGCATCACCTGCCGCAGCGAGGTCGTACATCGCACCCGCCGCACCGCTACCGCCGAGGCGAAGGTTCGCGACACGGAGGGCAACCTCGTCGCGATGGGCACGGGGACCTTCAGGGTCTTCGAGAAGAAGGGTAACGCCATCATCTGAGGCCGCTCAGAATCCCGTGCAGGCACTGTACCCGTTCTCGAGCCAGCCGCTTTCCACCCGGCGGAACTCGAACACGGCGATGACCCAGCCGCCGCGAACCGTCCGCACGCTACTCTTGTCCCGGCTCTCCGGATATCCGGCTTCCTGCACGATATCTCCTTCGGCCAGCTGATCCGAAAACCCCTGACGCACCAGGGACACGGGATCTCCGTTCTCACCCTGGGTACCCGGCTCGTAGAGTCCTCCCCCGCTGCTGACGGTCCTGCCGTCGGGACATTCCAGATCTACCGATCTGTAGCCGCTGTTGCCCGCCAGAACCGTCAGGTTTGCGTAGTCGAAGTATTCGTCCATGGATGGGTGGCATCCGATGCGAACCTTCCCCGGCGGAAAGTCTCCGACGTGGCTGCTCTCGCCCTTCGGGGCATCGCTGCCCATACCGCCTCTTGCTGTGACGACGGCGTATCCCGCGTCTTTGCCCAGGCGGTTCGAGATCTCGAAGTGGACACCGTCAGGACGCGCCCTGACCTCTGGTGTCAGCACGCTGGTCCCATCTTTATCGCACACTATCCTGGCGATCTGCGGCGTGGGTTCCCAGGCCGCGGTCGTGATCTTTTCCGGATTGGAGCCGTCTTCGGACGCCGTGTCACACCCGGCGAGGGCGAAGGCGCACAGGCACAGGATGAGCGCTAGCCGCATGGTGTCTCCTCCGGCTGGGGCGTGTACGTCGGCCCTGCCGCCGGGATTGTACAGTGGCAGGGGGAGCGGCTCCACTTGCCCGGGGGAAGGTTTCACCCCCGCCTTTCCAGGAGAGAAATTCGGGGATAGGGAAATCAGGGAAACACTACGCCGGGTCCCGCTGTCGGGCCGGGAGGAGGACTCGTCCATGTTCGGCGCGCAGAAACCGTGGTTGAAGGTCTATGAGGGACGCGTAAAGCCGGAGTCGGAGATCTATGATGGCCCGCTTTACGACCTGTTCCGCGAAGCGGTTGAAGCCCATCGCGAGAAGACGGCGCTGACTTTCTACAGGACAGAGTTCACCTTCGAGCGGCTCCAGGCGTTGGCGGAGCAGATGGCCGCTTCGCTGGCGGCAGGTGGGGTGGGGAAGGGGGACCGGGTCGCTTTGATGCTCCCGAACTGCCCGCAGTACGTTATCTCCTTTCTCGCCGCGATGCGTTTGGGGGCTGTCGTCACCCAGGTCAACCCCATGTACGTGGAGCGCGAGATCGAACACATTCTGAACGACTCCGGCGCAGAAACCATCGTCGTGTACGCCGGCACTTATGCGCGGGTGAAGGCCGTGCTTCCGAAAATCGGCGTCAGGAACGTGGTAGTGGTGGCATTTGGAGGGGAACCGGAGGAGCGCGACGCCGGGCATCTGAGCTTTGGGGACTTCCTCGCAGTGGACGCGGCGCCTGCACCGGATGTGGAGATAGACCAGGCTGAAGACCTGGCGGCGCTGCAATATACGGGCGGGACGACGGGTGTCTCGAAGGGCGCTATGCTCACACACCGCAACCTGGCGGCCAACATCCGTCAGTCGCTGGACATCTTCATAGATGACCCGGCGGTCTTCGAGGGCAACCCTTCCATCGTCGGGGTTTTACCCTTCTTCCACATCTACGGGCTTACCTGCGTGATGCTCTTCGGCCTCGTCAAAGGGCTGAACCAGCTCCTCCTTCCGCGTTTCGAGGTGGACGAAGTACTGGACCTGTTCCTGAACGAGCGCCCACTGATGTTCTCGGGCGTGCCGACCATGTACATGGCGTTGAACGCGAGCGGGGCGAACCTCCGCAAGCATCGTCTGCACGAGGTCCGTACCTATTCATCCGGTGGGGTGGCGCTGCCAGTGAACCTGAAGCGCGCCTTCGAGGAGAAAACCGGGTGTACCGTATTCGAGGGCTACGGGCTTTCGGAGGCGTCGCCCGTTACCCACTTCAACCCATGCTTCACGGGCGAGGCGCGGGAGGGCAGTATCGGCATCCCTGTCCCCACGACGGACGCCCGCATCGTGGACCTGGAGACGGGCGAAAACGAGATGCCGCCTGATGAGCCTGGGGAATTGATCGTACGCGGTCCGCAGGTGATGAAAGGCTACTGGAACATGCCAGACGAGACGGCATCAACGCTCCGGGACGGCTGGCTCCACACGGGGGACGTGGCCCGCATGCAGGAGGACGGCTACTTCTACATCGTTGATAGGACGAAGGATATGATCGTGGCCTCCGGCTACAACGTGTACCCGCGCGAAATCGAAGAGGTCCTCTTCGAACATCCCGGCGTCGCCGAAGCCGTCGCCATAGGCGTCCCCGACGAGTACCGTGGCGAGAGCGTGAAGGCTTTCGTCGTGCGGCAAGCGGACGCTGATGTCACGGAAGAGGAACTGCTCGCCTTCTGTGGCGAACGCCTCGCCCCCTACAAGACCCCGAAATCCCTGGAGTTCCGCGACGAGCTTCCCAAGAGCGCCGTGGGCAAGCTTCTCCGGCGCATACTCGCGGACGAAGAGCGCGCCGCATCGGAGTCCGCATCACCCGTAGCTACAGGTACGGGGACGCCGCCTCCGCCGTCGCCGAGCTAGGAGGAAGATCTTGGATACCCTGGACCTGTTTCGGATCGACGGTAAAACAGCGCTGGTCACGGGCGGTGGACGCGGGCTCGGACGTTACATGGCCGGGGCCCTGGCTGACGCGGGGGCCAAAGTCGTGCTCTGTTCCCGCAAACGCGAGCCGCTCGAAGAGGCGGCCAGCGAGATAGAGGCCCGTGGGGGCCGGGCGCTAGCCCTCGAGTGCGACGTTACGGAGCCGGAGAGCGTAGAGGAGACGGTAAGGGAGACGGAGGAAACGTTCGGCGCTGTGGACGTGCTCGTCAACAACTCCGGGGCGACCTGGGGCGCGCCGGCGGCCGAGATGCCGCTCGACAGGTTCGACCAGGTGCTCGGCGTCAACGTGCGGGGAACCTTCCTCATGAGCCAGACGGTGGGACGCCGCATGATCGAACGCGGCAGCGGCGGCGCCATAGTTAATATCTCCAGCGTCGCCGGGCTCGTTGGCGGCAACCCGGAGTACATGCAGACGGTCGGCTACAACACCAGCAAGGGCGCCATCATCTCCATGACCAGGGACCTGGCAACCTCCTGGGCGCCCCACGGCATCACCGTGAACGCCATCGCCCCGGGCTGGTTCCCGACCCGCATGAGCGGGGCTCTGATCGAAAGGTTCGAGGAGCAGATGCTCTCTGACATCCCGCTGAAACGCTTCGGCAACCCTGAAGACCTCAAGGGCGTCGTCGTGTTCCTCGCCTCGCCCGCCGCCGCCTACATCACCGGCCAGACCATAGTCGTGGACGGTGGCGCCACTGCCTGGTAGCAGGTTGGTGCGGTCCTCGTATCTTATCTTGCTCCGCATCTGCTGCCAGGCTATCTTGCGTGGCCCGCTACCGGCCCAGCTGCCACCGCCCCCGCCTGCTCCTGCTGGCCCCAGAGCTTGCCATCTCGAGGGGAGTTGGGGTGGGCTTCCCTGCAGTGCTGCTCGACTCTCCGCCGGAATCCCGGAGCGTATCCGCTTCCCGGATGGTGCGATAGCCAACGCGCCCGGAGTCGAGACCAACCTATCGTGGGTAGATCTTGCCGCTTTCGGCATGCCCAACATCGCACCTTCTCCTTGATCTAACAAAAACATTGCTTGGCACAATAAAAATCACTCATTTTTGGGATGCGGTGGCCGGGCCAGTCTGATAAAAGGCTTGGCCCGAAACACAACGCCCAAGCAAGGAGGTGTCATAAGTACGGGATCAATCAGGTACCAAGGCCGACAAGAGACGAAGGAGGTATGTACCGCATGACCGAGCAGATGGCCCCGAGCCTCGACTTCGAGGCTATGCGCCACGCTATTGAGGAGAGAGACTACGACGCGCTCGTAGCCTTCTACGCCGATGATGCAGAGCTACGCACCATCAACAGAAACACCACGCCGAGTTCACCGCTGATCCTGCGGGGCAAAGAGGAGATCTCCGAGATGCTGCGCGATGTGTCAAGCCGGGAAATGACCCACCGCGTCGAGGACGAGGTCATCGGTGAGGGGCGCGTGGCGTTCAACGAGGCGTGCGAGTATCCAGACGGAGTCCGGGTTCTCGGAGCGACGACTATGGAGTTGCGGGACGGTAAGATCGTCCGTCAGACCAACGTCGAAGCCTGGGACGAGTAGAAGACCATCCCTTGACCGTGCGGGGGAGCGAGTTCGACTTCGCGGCGTTCAAAAGTGCGTTCGAAGGCAATAATTTCCAAAGTTGGGCCCCGTTCTATGCGGACGGTGCCGAATGGATCGAGTACAGGCACTTCTCGCCGCCACGCTCCCCCAACTGGATGCTCAGCATTTCCTCCGTCGAATCTGTTTAGCGGACTTCGGTATCAGCAGACGAGGTCGTCGGCGAAGACCGATTCGTCTTCAGCGTCGATTGCGTGTTCCCCGAGGGCAGGCACGTCTTCGAGCACGTCATAGCCCACGTCCGAGACGGGCAGATCGTCCGCCAGGTGGACGTGGAGGCGTGGGATGGGTGCCTGACAACGAGACCGGGGTGGAAAGCAGCATGACCACCGGACCTACCGTCCGCTCCATCGAGCTACCCGGCCGCGTGAAGCTCCCCTACGTTGAGCAGGGAGACCCGTCGAGCGTTCCCGTCGTGCTCCTGCACGCTATCGCGGACTCCTGGCGATCCTTTGAGCTTGTACTCTCCCATCTGCCCGAGTCCATCCACGCCTTAGCCCCGACGCAGAGAGGACATGGGGGAGCAAGCTGTCCAGAGAGGGGTTACCATCCTCGCGATTTCGCAGCAGACCTAGCGGCTTTCATGGACGCGCTCCATCTCCAGGCCGCCGTCGTCGTGGGCGCTTCCAGCGGCGGCTTCGTCGCCCGACGTTTCGCCATAGATCACCCCAAGCGCACCTTGGGGCTCGTGTTCCTTGGTTCACCTGCCAACCTGCGAGACAAATCGGGTGTGCAGGAGATGTGGACCTCGACGTTCTCGAAACTGGACGACCCAATCGATCCCGACCTCGTGCGCGAGTTTGCGAAGGGCACGCTGGCACGGCTGGTGCCGCGGGCGGTCCTTGAGACTATAGTAGGAGAAAACCTGAAGGTCCCGGCGCGAGTGTGGAGAGAAACGTTCAAGGGCCTTCTAGAAGACGATTCCCTGGGGGAACTAGATAAGATCGAGGCCCCTACGCTCGTCGTGTGGGGAGATCGGGATGCGATTCTTCCGCACGGCGATCAAGAATCTCTCGCGGCGGCGATAGCGGGCTCGCGACTCCTGGTATACGAGGGTGCCGGACACGCCTTCTATTGGGAGGAACCAGGGCGTGTTGCGGCCGATCTCGCCACCTTCATCGCGGGACTCGAGGCGAACAACAACCCACCGAAAGGAAGGAGTACGATGTCCGTCCAGAAAAACAAAGAAACGTTCCGGCGCTACATCGAGGAGGTCTGGAAGGACGAGAACCTCCACATCGCGGACGAGGTCTTCGCCGAAAAATATCTGTCCCACCAGTCCGACGGCTCTGTCCTGGAGCGTGGGCCCGAAGACGTCAAGAAGTTCGTCACGGAGTACCGTTCTGCCTTCTCGGACATCGAGGACGTGGCAGAGGACATGATCGGGGAAGGCGACAAGGTCGTGACTCGCTGGACGCTGCGCGCCGCCCACACGGGCGATTTCCGGGGCATCCCCGCGACCGGCAACCGGGTCCACGTAACGGGTATCGGCATCTTCCGATTCTCGGAGGACGGCAAAGTCGTGGAAAGTTGGGACAGCCTGGACCAGCTCGGCATGCTCAGACAGTTGGGTGCCCTCTAGCGCGATGCGGGCCGTACTTGGACGCCGACGCGAAAGAACCAGGACTTCTACGTTCGCTTCTGCCGTCGGGGAGTCCTCTCCGGGACACAGTAACCAAGAGTGGGACGGAGATACATCACACGCGATGCGGTCCCTGACAGGTTCTCGGTGCCGGATCTTCCGTTTATCAGGCATAGGGTCGGCCTGGAGGGGATGCGGATGGCCGCGGAAGCAGTTGACAAGGAGAGGTTTATGAAGAATAGGGCTGAAGGAGCAGGTTCACGGATGGAGAGCTTCCCCTTGCTCGAAGCCCTGATCTCCCGTCGCTCTCGTCGCTTCGCCAGGGGAATGTCCATGAACGGCGGCCCACTTGCATACGAGAGCGGGAAAGACCCCCAGCCGCTCTCACTCGAAGAGGAGGCCGCGCTCGCGTTCGCCGGTTGCGGTGTCACCGGTCCAACCCTGGCAGAACTACCCTACGAAAGCGGCGGCGGTGAGCGGGAAGCTGGCAGCGGCAACATAATCATCAACCTCGTTGGACGCACGGTCGCGAGCGGTGATGCTGTGCATGCCGCCACCCTTTTCATCATAGATGATGGGGGAGCCTGGATGCTCAAACGTCCGCAGGATTACCCGCGTGCCGGGATCCTCGAGCTCGTTCGCATGGCCCGCGAAGGACGCTTTATCGAGCTCTATGAGAGGGCCCGGATAAAGGTGTCCGACCGGCGACCGGACCCGCCGCGGGAACTACCGTTCGTGCTGCCGTTCAACAAGTGGTCGGCGAACGTGCCGGGCACGACGTATTTCTTGCCTGTGGCGGAACTCTCTGCCTTCTACATAAACATCTTGCTCTCGGCCTTCACCGAGGAGTTTTCCTACTTCGTCGCCGACGAGCAAAACGGCTTCAAGCCGGCGGGCCTTGCGAAATTCGCCCGCTCCAAAGGCGGACACCTACAGGACGATCCGAAGGCGGGACGGTACGCCACCATCGGTATCCTGGAGGCGTGGTTGTTCGAGTTCGCCGCCATAGAGCAGGGCGGGATGCTCCAGAATCTGGCGCTGATGGGCGAGGCGCTGGGCCTGGGCGGCTTCTCGCACTTCGCCGCCCATCCTTTCGCCTGGTTCGAGGCGCTCAGTTTCCGCATGCAGGACATACCCTTCTCCCGAACCATCGGCGCGGGGCCTCTGACGAAGACCCTGATCCGGGTGCTCGGCAAGGAGATTGCCGTACCGACCGCCGTGGGCTTCGAGCGGAACGGGGAGGCCCTGATCAAACCTTACTGCCCGCCCTATTACCGCAATATGGAGGAGGCCGTGCTGGCCTTCGTCGATTACAAGTATTCCCAGGGGCGGGGCACCCTGCGCGACGGCGGCTCCTCCACGCACTGGAAGCACGGAGCGGACGTGCAGGCCGGTATTCCCATCTACTCCGATGCGGCGATAGCCGCGACCATCGCCTACTGCGAGTACGTCTATGACCGCTACGGGCGCTTCCCGGCGAATAGCGGCCCGTTCCGCACGGTGCTGGCCCACCAGGCACACCGTCTGGACGAGGACTTCTACGAGCGTTTCTACAAGCCGGAAGCGCTACCCTTCGCGCAAGGCTACCGAGAAGGCGGTGACCTAACCCAAGGAGGCATCAAATGACAGTGTACGACGGAGATACGGAGGCAGAAGTCCCGCCCCATCCTGCGCGGTCGTTGACCGGAGGAATGCGGTGGTTGCTTTTTGCTGCCAGCGTGCTGGTCTTCATCATCGGCATCCCGCTCTTCCTTCTCAGCGAGCAGACCGACCGCTACTTCGCATGGACCATTTCAGTCCCGCTGACCGCGGCCTTCCTCGGAGCCGGTTACTGGTCGAGCTTCTTTCTCGAGTTCGTGGCCTCCCGCGAGCGCGTGTGGGCGAATGCGCGCGTCGCCGTGCCAGCCGTGTTCGTCTTTACCGTGCTTACCTTGGTGGCCACCTTGATTCACCTAGATCTCTTCCACCTGGATGGTTCTTTTGCCGTGATCACGCGGGTCGGCACCTGGACCTGGATGGCCGTCTACGTGAGCGTCCCGATCTTGCTGGCGGTGCTATGGGCCGTCCAGAACCTCCTGCCCGGCGGGGACCCGCCCGGCCACGCACCGATGTCGGATGGCATTCGTCTTGCTATTTACCTGCTAGCGGCGGGAATGCTGGTGGTTGGCGTGGCCCTCTTCGTCGCGCCGCTCGGGGCGGGCGTACTGTGGCCCTGGGAACTGACGCCGCTGACGGGAAGGGCGGTCGGCGCGTGGCTGATCGGGCTTGGTGTGGCCGCGGCCAACATGGCGTGGGAGGGGGACTGGCGACGCGTGCTTCCGGTATCGGCGATGTTCGCGGTCTTCGGCGCGCTCGAGTTCGTCGTGCTGCTCCGCTTTGCCGGAGGGGTAGACTGGAACGGCGTGCAGGCCTGGATCTACCTCCTGTTCCTGTTGAGTATGCTCGCCCTCGGCCTGGATGGGCTGTACGCGGCGCGCGGTCGAGAAGACTGAGGAAGGTATGCACGACGCACCGCCAGACGAGTCCCAGGGTGCCTCCCGCAATATAGAGGGTCTGATCGCCCGCATGGAGACCCTCCTAGAGCGGATGGAAAGGAATAGTGACCCGAAGCGGTATTTCCTGGGCACCTACCTCAGGACGACGCGCGCCGTCTCCGACGAGCTGGCGTCGGGAAACTTCCTCGATCCGGCGTGGGTGGAACGCTGGGACGTATTTTTCGCCGACTTGTACCTGAACGCCCTGGAAGCCTGGAACAGGAAAGGGACCCCGGCCGAGCCCTGGCGGGTCACATTCGCCGCAGATACCAGCCTGCCGGTCCTGCGCCACGTCCTTCTCGGCATGAACGCACACATCAACTACGATCTTCCCCTCTCGCTGCTCGGCGTCATAGATGATGCGGAGTTCTCCGATCCCGAGGTTGTGGCGAAAAGAAACCGGGACCATACCCACATTGACACGGTCTTGCTGGGACGAGTGGGGGCCGAGGATGAGGCCATAACCGCAGCCCACGGCGGAAAGAGCACCTATGAGCGCCTCAAAGCGCCCCTGGAGCGGAGGGCCACAGGTCGCTTCCTGCGCGAAGCACGCGCCAAAGTGTGGGCCAATACTCGCCTGATGGCGGCCGCAAGGGCGCAGGGTGACGTAGCGGCGCTCGAACGTCTGCGCGCCGAGCTGGCCCGGCGCGCCGCCGCCAAACTGGACGAGTTGGCGCGGGCTCCAGAGGTGCTGCTTCACCTCTGGCTCAAGGGTTTCGGTGTACGGCTGGACGAACCATAGAGACAAGGCGCTGTGAGAATCCGACCTGAAGAGAAGGGATTTTGGAGATGAGAGAAAATTCGCACGGGCGAGGATCAGGTCTGGGAGGACTCCCCTTCGCCGCTGCAGGGGTGCTGGGGGGAATCTGGATCGGTGCCCGCTCCGTCAAGATCTACGACTGGCGTACGGAATGGACCATCCCCGCACCACTGCCTGTTGTCTACAGAGCCATGACCTCCCGCGCAGCCGTGCGCGAGTGGTGGCCCGACATGGAACTCGTCGATGACGGCAAGGAGGACGACATCCGGGTTGGCAGCACCGTCTCTTTCCGGGTGCACCAGGCTCCCGAGGTCGCGCGCTTCGCGCCGCCCTTCCGCATACACTGCGTCTACACCGACGTGGAGCCGGAGAGCAGGCTGCGAGAGGTGGTGACGGGGGACTTGAACGGCGTACTGGAGACCCTCTTTCGGGAAGAGCCAGCCGGCACGCGCATCACGTTCAACTGGTACGTTCGGGTCACCAACCCGGCCCTCAACCTCCTCGGGTACGTCGCCGAACGCATGTACCGTCACAGCCACGATCACGTGATGGAGTCGGGCGAGAGGGGCCTCTCGGATTATTGCCGTCGGGTTCTCGGCGTCCGCGCTGACTCCCGCCCGCGAGAAGGGTAATGCCCCCAAATCCTCCTTTCTTCTCTCCATCCCGGAGAACGTTCTGTGAAGGTCGGATCTCCTACCCGAAAAATTCTCTAGGAAAGTATTGACACCATAGATACAAATATTTACACTGTCAGTTTACACAGTAAGCCAACGAGCTGGGGAGAGGATGATGAGGCGAGCGGGACTGTCGTTCGTAATGGTGGCGGTGATGATCTTGGTGTCGGCTGGGGTTGCGTTTGCGGCGGTGAAGTTCGGCACCGAGGGGCGCGACATCATCAAGGGGACCAACGAGCCGGATGTGATCTACGGCGAGGGTGGCGTGGATACATTGGCCGGTAGGAAAGACAACGATGCGATCTATGGCGGGGAAGGACGTGACGACCTGTATGGAGGCAGTTTCCTGTTCAGGGAGATCTTCGAGGGCCGCCGTCTCGTTCAGGACGGGCACGACACGCTCTTCGGGGGTGACGGCCCCGACTGCGTGTTCGGCGGGACCGGAGACGACATTCTCCACGGCGGGGACGGCCGCGACCTGATCGGGCTGTTCTGCTTCGAATTCATCCTCGACACCGGCAACGACACGATGCTCGGCGGTGCCGGCGCCGATGAGATCATCTCCTTTGATCGTGCCAGGGACATTGTTGTCTGTGGCAGCGGCAACGACGTGGTCTACGCCGATCGTCTCGACCGGATCGCGAACGACTGCGAGAAAGTCTTCAGGCCGCGAAATTAGGCGGACGAACCCGCACGCGGACAAGAGGGCGTTATGAGGAAGGTAGAGATCATGCGGTTCGTGTTACTGGGAGCCCTTGGGTTTGGCATTGGCGGGGCCATCGCGGCGGCTTCTTGGCCTCTGCTGGTCTTCACCTTCGGAGCCTCCGCGCTGCTGTTTGTTCTTTCGGGTGCGGCCGGGGGAGCGTCGCTTGGGCTGGCTCTAGAAGACAGGAGGAGAACCGTCGCCCTGGCCCTGCTTGGAATCCTGGGAACGCTCGTTGGGGGTATCGTGGCGTTGGTCATCGCCTTTCTATTTCTGGCTTCCGACGAGGCGCTGTACGGTGTCCGGGGTGCGATGGGGATATTCGGGGGAGCCGCAGTCGGGGCGTCGCTGGGCCTGGCTTTCCGGGACTGGAAGAGGCTTCTGGTACTGATCCTGGCCGGAGCAGTGGGATTTGGGGCCGGGGTTATCGTCGCGGTCTTTGTCTTGCGTAGCGTCTTCGGCGGGGACTTCATGGCCGGGACGGCGGGAACGATCGTCTTATATGCCATCACGGGGATCGTCGGAGGGGCGTCGCTGGGAGCCGCCCTCGGATACCTCGAATGGGCCGCCCAACGACCGCGCTCACGGATGCTACTCAGGGTTGTTGCTCTGGCGAGCGTGCCGCTGATCGGCGGTCTCCTCTTGGCGGGCTTCGTGCTTCCGGGCAGGAGCATTTGCGGAGAAGAGGAGAGGACGGCATTCACGGAGTTCCCGCAGTACAGCGGCGTCGAGAAGAAGCCTGAATCCAACTCGCAGAGCGGAGGTTGCGCCGTCTTCTACAATACCTCCGCGCCACCAGAGGAGGTTGCTGCCTACTACGCGGAGCAATTGGATGGGCACGGGTGGAAAGTCGAGCATCAACTGAAAGCCAAAGGAGACCGGTCGGAGGAGGAAGGGGGTACGCTCGTCACGGCTTACCGCGACGAGCTGATCTACGAAGCCTTCTACGAATCGCTGGAGATGTACGACCCGCCACGTCCCGGCACCCACGTCGCCGTACATGTCTCCGAGGGCCGCCGGAAGTAGAAACTCTCGTGTGGTCCCAAGGAGAAGGCGGCTCTGACATAGTTTCCGCACTTACGGGGGCAGAGTGTTAGGCGAAAAGCATCTCCAGGTGTTCCGGCAGCACGGAAAGCTGGAGGGAGCCCGCGTCACCTGCTACCCGGCACAAGGGGCATCCCGGAATCAGATCTCCGCCCACTACGAAGAAGAGCTGACCGATCACGGCTGGGAAGCCGAGAAGTCCCCCAACGAGACCAGGGCTACCAGCGGTGGTTTGCGCTACGTCGTGCAATACTGGCGCGACCCCAATGACACGGAGGTAGAGGTGCGGGTGTTCAGACCGTGACAGCTCCGATCCTCATCCGACTGGGCGGACTGGTGGCTATGATGGGTGGTGTTATTTACGTAGTATTGGTCTTGCAGGCAGATCCGTACTGGATCGAATATCTCTACTACACCAATACCATCGGGTACGGGTTCTTCGCGGTTTTGCAGCCTGTGGGCGCGATGGCGGCCATAGCATCACTGCATTCATTACAAAGGCAGCGCTACGGCGTGCTGGGGGCGTACTACTCCGTAGTGGCATTCGTCGGTCTGGCGCTCGCCGTGGGAGCCTTGACGATCGGGGTTGTCGCGCTGTCCTATCCGAGCGACTTGTTGGTTCTCCTGACCCTCGTGGGTTTGCTGGTGGCGAGCGCCAGCATGATACCCCTGGGAGTTCTGACCATCGCGGCTGATGAGTTACCCTGGTGGTGCGGGGTGGCGCTCATGGCCGGGAGTCCCTTCGGCATGTTTACGATGATGGTGCCATCGATGGCGCTCCAGGGATCGATGGAGATAGTTCTGTGGCTGGCGGAGGCCCTGGCGGCGTTGGGAGGGGTTGTTTGGGTGCTGATAGGTTACGCGATCTTTCGGGCGGCGGGGCGGCGACCCAATCGGCGTTCGCGGGTGCTATAGGGGCGATTCTTGGCTAGACCGGTAACCCCAAGCCGTTCAGAGAGCGAGCGTCGCCGCGAGCAGCGCGGCTGGTACGTCTACGACTGGGCAAACTCCGCGTTTTCCACGACCGTAGTTACGGTCATCGGGGGTCCCTATCTGACGGCCGTGACCAGGAGTGCCGCCGGACCCGACGGCTTCGTGAACCTGCTCGGAATTCCCGTCAGCGCCGGGTCGTTCTTCCCCTACGTCGTCTCGCTGTCCGTTTTTCTCCAGGTCATCCTGTTGCCGGTCGTTGGCGCCATCGCGGATCGAAGCAGGCGCAAGAAGGGTCTTTTGGCGCTGTTCGCCTACGTTGGTTCCATTGCCACGATGGCGATGTACTTCATCGAGGGTTCGGCGTACCTCGCGGGCGGCCTGCTCTTCCTCGTCGCCAACCTGTCTTTCGGAGCCTCGCTGGTCGTCTACAACTCGTTCCTGCCGGAGATAGCGGAACCCGAGGAGCGTGACAACGTCTCCTCCCGCGGCTGGGCGTTCGGCTATCTGGGTGGGGGTCTTGTCCTCGCCGCGAACCTCGCGCTGTTCTTCGCACGCGAGTCTTTTGGGCTCTCCGCGGGGCACGCGGCCCGGATTAGCCTGCTCTCAGCGGGAGCCTGGTGGGCTCTTTTCGCCGTGATTCCGCTGCGGGCGCTGCGGAGCCGGACACCTGTCCTCCGCAGCGAACAGGGCGCGACGGTAGTCACCGCCGGCTTCCGGCAACTGCTGGATACGTTGCGTGCCGCACGTTCCTACCCACAGACGCTGCTCTTCCTTGCGGCGTACCTCCTGTACAACGACGGCATCCAGACGGTCATAACGCTCTCTGCCACGTATGGCAGCGAGGAGCTGGATCTGGGGCAGAGCACCATCATATCGGCGTTCCTGATGGTGCAGTTCGTCGCGTTCTTCGGCGCCCTTTTGCTCGGCGCCCTCGCAAATATCTTCGGCGCGAAGCGGGTCGTGCTGGGGAGTTTGATCCTCTGGACCGCCGTGATCGCGGTCAGCTACGCCCTCCAGGCCGGGACAGCGTGGCAGTTCTACCTGCTCGCGGCGTTCATCGGGATCGTGCTCGGCGGCAGCCAAGCGCTATCGCGGTCGTTGTTCTCGCACATGATCCCCCCAGGACAGGAGGCTGAGTACTTCAGCCTGTACGAGATCAGCGAGCGCGGAACGAGCTGGCTGGGTCCCCTCCTCTTCGGCCTCACCTACCAGCTAACCGGAAGCTACCGTAGCGCCCTCGCCTCGCTCGTCTTCTTCTTCGCTGCCGGGTTCCTCCTTCTGGCCGTGGTCAACGTGCGCCGTGCAATAACCGAGGCCGGCAATCAGCCTCCCGAACGGGTGTGAGACCATGACTCCCGCCGGGCTTACGGCGTGACCTGCGTGAGCGTGCCGCCCTGACCGGCGCCGGGACCGACCGCCCAGGCGTAGTTTTCGCCAACCGTAACGTCTTCGGCCCCATAAGGTCCCGTTTCGACGGAGCGCGCGATGCCGGAGCCGGAATCTACTCGGATCAGATGGTTAATCCCTGCGATCCAAACAGCCCCGGCTCCGTACTCCATTTCGTAGGGACCGGGGGTACCGAGGGGCGTGACGCCCTCGATCCGGTTCTCCGAAGGATTTATCTTCATCAGGTCGTCTTGCGGGTTCGTGGCCCACACCGCGCCACCTCCGGCCGCGGCGTCCGTCACGCCGCCCGGGATCTTCAGCCGCAGCGAGATCTCGTTTGAGCCTGGATCTATGCGCAGGAGCTGGCCGTCCTCCAGATCCTCCGAACTTTGCTTAACACCTGCGATTGCTGTCCACACGTCCCCGGTTCCATCGTCCACGGCAATGCTCTCGATGGCACCAGGGGTTTCTATCTCCGAGTCAGCCCTGTTCGTGTGCGGGTTTATCTTCACTACCCGGCCGCTACGCTCGCCATCGGAGACCGCGACCCAGACCATCCCTTCGGATGTAACCACCTCCGAAGGCGAACCACCCACATGGATCCGGCGTTTTACTTCGCCGGACGCCGGGTCGAGGCGCAGCACGCTTCCCGTCTCCTCGTTGATAAGCCAGACGGCCCCGGCTCCGGCCTCCAGGCCGCTGCTTGCGCCGGGCACCTCCGTGGCGGAGAGCGTCTTTGCGGTCCCCGGCGCGAGCTTCAGCAGCACGCTCCCTGCGCCCTTGCCCGATTCCCTGCGGTCCAGAACCCAGAGGTGGCCCTCTCCGGCCGCGACGCTGGTGGGGGATCGGCCCGTGGAACGCGTCCGTACATCCTGGAATGTTGCCCTGTCCGCGGCGTCCCGCGGCAGGGCTGTAGTCTCCCCGGGGGACGTAACTTCCTCGATGGTCGCAGAAGTCGTCTCTGAGGAGGTTTCGGAAGAGGTGCTCTCGGGTTCTTGGCCAGGATCCAGGCGCCAGTGGTAGACCGCGCGATCGTACTGGTTGATCTCCAGGAACACCGAGAGGCGGCGATCCCCCTTCCTGCCGGTGGAAGCGAGCTTGTAGACGGAAACGCTGCCGGAAGGAAGTTCGGGGCCCGTGGTTTCGCCGGGCGTGGTTCTAGGGGCTGGCACCACGATCGGTTTCGCTCCTTCGGGGATGTGCCTGGCATCGAGAGCTCGCATTCCGGGAGGGACACCGGGCTCCGTGTAGACGCCGGGCACGGGAGAATCGCTGACCTCACTGTCCCAGCGCTTCGTCCCGGCCGCGAACCCGCTGACACGTCCGCTCCCGACCACCACGTAGGTGCCGCCATCCTCCGAGATCCGCATCGCGGCCAGGTCTTCGCCCATCTGCTCCGGGCTCTCCATTCCGATGCACTCGTCCAGCTTGCAGAACTCGCCGTAGCTGGCCTGAACGATCCGGGCGCCGGAAACCAGCCATACAGGCGGTGGCGCCCAGTCTTCCGGGGTGATTCCCGGCACCGGTTCCGGGGGCGGCAGTTCGATGCGGCCTTGCTTCACGCTGCCCGACGTACCGCCCTCGTTGGCGCCCCCGGCTGATCCAGAGCATCCACCCAGCGCCAGCACGCAACATGCAAGGCACCACACCACGACCATCACCCGCGAGAGCTTCATGGCGGGGCCTCGCGTCCCGGTTCTCCGGGGTTCGCGTGTTGCGGTATAGGTATCGGCTTGCGCCAGCTACCGGCGGATCTCGCGGAGTGGCCTAGAAGGCGCCCCGGATGGTGCCCAGGATTCGAAGTACTACGTAGGCGACTATGAGCACTACGATCACTATCGCCAGGTACTTGATGAAAACGGCTGCCGTAAACGAGCTCCCGCCGCTTCCTCCGCGCGAGCCGAACTCGCGGTCTTGCATCTCCCTGCGGGCTTCCTCGTACCCTTCGTCGTAATCTCTTCTGCTCACGGAACCTCCTCGCGGGTGCGTTTAGATCCTGGATATTATAGCGGCAATGGAGGCTGTGGATACCGGTCCCTCCCCTACGGCCCTTACGCGCTGGCGAGCACCCTCAAGACGAGCATGCCGCCAAGGACGACGCCAACCACGAACAGCACTACCAGCAACCAGGGAACAAGGTCGCCCAACTCCGGCCCCCGGCTACCGTGTACCGCGCTGCGGTTTCCCCCAAGATGCGGCGCGCGGCGGCGGGGTGCTCCCGGAGACTTGGCTTCGGCCTTCCCGGAATCCGCGGGTGCGGTGGAGCGTGTGGACGAGGATGATTCTGGACGGAATTCTTCCCTGATCGAGCGTTGGATCTCCTTCGCCAGCACGTTCGCGCTGGCAGGACGTTCGCCCGGGTTCTTGGCGAGGAGCCTGACGATCAGATCGTTCAAAGCACGGGGGATCTCCGGGACGATCTCCTTCGGCGGGAGCGGCTGGGCGTTCACGTGTTTCGTTGCAACGGCAACCGGATCTCCCCGGTACGGCACCTCACCGGTCAGCATCTCGTACATAACGACCCCGAGCGAATACAGGTCGCTCTGGGGTCCGACCTTGCCGCCGGTGGCCTGTTCGGGGGACATGTACGCGGCGGTACCGAGCACCAGGTTCGCCCGCGTGATCGAAGACTCCGATTCAGCGCGCGCAATGCCGAAGTCAACGACCTTCACGTCGCCGGAGCGGGTCACCAGCACGTTCTGGGGTTTGATGTCGCGGTGGACCACACCGCGCTCGTGCGCCGCCGTGAGGGCCTCGGCGATCTGGACCGCCACCTCCGCCGCCACTTTAGGAGAGAGCCGTCCTTTCCGCGAAATTCGGTCCTTCAGGGTCCCGCCAGGCAAATACTCCATCGAGATGTAGCACGAGCCGTTCTCGTCCTCGCCCCGGTCGTAGATGGATACGATGTTGGGGTGCGAGAGGGCCGCCGCGCTCCGCGCCTCGCGCCGGAAGCGCTCTACGAATTCATCGTCTTGGGACCGCGACCGGTTCAGCATCTTCAGGGCCACGTCGCGGTCGAGGACCTGGTCGTGGGCCAGGTACACGTCAGCCACCCCGCCGCTGCCCAGGGTGCGGACAATGGCGTAACGGTTGTCCACCAGCCTCTCCATGCCACAGAGTATGCAACACATCCCTCGTGCCGGATTGACGGTTGGATCATACGCCCCCTGACATCCCGCGCCGCTGGCGTAGAATACGCTCTCTGGTAAACGATCTGGACGAGGAGCGTATGTTGCCGGACGTAACCGTAATTGGCGGCGGGCTCGCTGGTAGCGAAGCCGCCTGGCAGGCGGCCGAGTCGGGCTGCTCCGTCGAGCTGTGGGAGATGCGCCCCGTGAAGGAGACCCCGGCCCACCGCACGGACCAGTTCGCGGAACTGGTCTGCTCCAACTCCCTGGGCAACAACTCCCTGACCACCGCATCGGGGCTTCTCAAAGAGGAGCTTCGGCGGCTGGGATCCGTGATCCTACGCTGCGCCGACGCCAACTCCGTCCCGGCTGGTGGAGCCCTCGGCGTCGCCCGCGAAGGTTTCCCCAGCGCCGTCACCGAGACCGTCCAGGCTCATCCCAACATCGAGATCGTCAGGAAAGAAGTGACGGACATCCCGGATGGCCCGACCGTGATCGCCACCGGTCCCCTGACATCCGACGCCCTCGCAGAGAAGATCGAAGCCCTCTCAGGCGAGACGCTCTACTTCTACGACGCTGCTTCCCCCATTATCCACCGCGATTCGCTGGATAACTCCATCGTCTACCTCGCTTCCCGCTACGGCAAGGGCGAGGCAGCGTACCTGAACTGCCCGATGACGGAGGACGAGTACAACGCTTTCGTCGGAGATCTGGCGACGGCGGAGCTGTCCCCGATCAAAGACTTCGAAGAGGATATGTACTTCGAGGGCTGCCTTCCCGTCGAGACCATCGCCCGCCGCGGCAGAGAGACATTGCGCTTCGGCCCTATGAAGCCCGTCGGCCTGCCAGACCCGCGCACTGGGGAAGAAGCCTACGCCGTCGTGCAGCTACGCCAGGACGACGAGGCAGGCCGCCTGTACAACATGGTCGGCTTCCAGACGAGGTTGAAGTGGGGCGAGCAGAAACGCGTCTTCCGCCAGATACCCGGACTAAAGAACGCGGACTTCGCCCGCATGGGCGTCATGCACCGTAACACCTACCTGCCTTCCAACCACATGCTCGACAGGACGATGCGCATACGCGCCGACCGCAGTGAAGCCCCGCTCTTCTTCGCCGGACAACTTACCGGTGTCGAAGGCTACGTCGAGAGCGCCGCGATGGGCCACATCGCCGGGACAAACGCGGCGAGGATCGCACGGGACGAGGGGCCTATCGCCATGCCGCGCAGCACGATGATGGGCGCTCTTGCCCACTACATCACGACCAAAGAAGGCACCCTCCAGCCCATAAACTCCAACTGGGGTCTCGTTCCATCCGTCCCGAGGCGCGAGAACGGAAAGCGTCTTTCCAAGCCCGAACGCCGGGAACGTCAGGCGCAAATGGCGCTCGCCGTGCTCGATGAGTTCATCGGAACCAGAGAGAAAGCGGCCGTCTAGCCACCCGCTTCGCGGGATATCCGGGTAGATACGCCCTGGTTCACGGTCGCGTATGATGGGTTTCGATCTTCGTATGTTGCCTGGCTACGGAAGTTCGAGGAGGGGCTGAATGCCGTTGGACGCGGCGCTCGCGGGCGCTTTGCACATCGAGTATCTTCGCCAGCAGGACGTGGCGGTGGCCGACCATCCACATCACGTGCTCTTCCAAACCTCGACCATAGCCTCGCTGCTCGACGGGTGTTACGACGGGGACGTTACCTTCGCGGAGCTAGGTCAGAGGGGAGATCTCGGGCTCGGCACCGTAGACGCGCTGGATGGAGAGATGGTTCTGCTTGACGGCCGTTTCTACCAGGTGAGATCCGACGGCCGCGCATACGAGATCGAAGACCGGAAGAAGACGCCGTTTGCGGTCGTAACGTTCTTCGAGCCGGGCCTAATCGAACCCCTACCGCACTCGATGGGCCTCGCGGACCTGTATTCCCACCTCGACACGCGCGCCCGACGAGGCCACGCTCTACGCCGTCAGGGTGGACGCTGAGTTCGAGCACGTCAGGACGCGGAGCGTACCACGCCAGCGCAAGCCATATCCTCCGCTCTCTGAGGTGGTCCGCAACCAGCCGACCTTCGATCTCCACGAGGTCCGCGGAAGCCTCGTCGGCTTCCGTTTCCCTGTGAAGACGCAGGGGATTAACGTGGCCGGATACCACTTCCACTTCATTACCGATGATCGTAGCGCAGGCGGGCACGTGCTCGGCTGCCGAGTCTCCGGCGGAGAACTGAGCATCGACCACGAGGTGAATCTCGGCCTCGAACTACCCGCGGGCGTGGAGCTTCCCACGCCGGATACACTGGGACGCAAGAGAGAGAGATCGAGCGCATAGAGCGGGAAGGATAAGACTCTCCGCCAGAATGTTGGGTGGTGCCTGTGGGCCTACAGCTTCGCGGCGGCTTCGGTCCTCAGCGCGGCGTCCAGTATGGCCTCGACCAGCTTCTCGAACGGGAGGTCCGCGGCCTCGGCGGCGAGCGGGAACGTTGAGGTTTCGGTGAAGCCGGGGATGGTCTTCACATCGAGAACCTGTGGAATTCCGTCTGCGTCCACGATGGTATCCACCCTGGCGTAGCCTGAGCAACCCAGTATGCGGTAAGCGCTGAGCGCGGTCTCGCGCAGTTGCTCAGCGATTTCGTCTGATACTTCGGCGGGGATAGCGAAATCCGTGGCGCCGGGAGTGTACTTGGCCTCGAAATTGTATGCACCTTCGCGTGGGCGTATCTCTACCAGGCCGAGCACGTCCGGTTCTTCGCCGGCTGGTTCCAGGATGGGAATCGAGATCTCTTTACCTTCGACCCAGGCTTCGAGAAGGATCTTGGCGTCGTACCCGAAAGCCTCGTAGACGGCGTCGAGTAGCTGTCCCGGTTCCTCGACCCGCGAGAGCCCGAAACTCGACCCCTCCCTCGCGGGCTTGACGACTAGCGGGTAGCCGAGCGAATCGGCCGCCGGTTCGAGTGCCGCCGATGCGCCCATCTCGTTCATCGCCCGCCGCAGAAAAGTGCGGAACGGCGGCGTCGTTATCCCGGCGGCCCGCAGCGCCCGCTTGGCGTAGTCCTTGTCCATGCACCGGATGGACGAGAGCGGCCCGCTCCCGGTGTACGGGATACCCAAAGTCTCCAGGAGCGCCTGCACCGTGCCGTCCTCGCCGCCTGGCCCGTGCAGGCATACGAACGCCGCGTCCGGCGCGAGCTGCACGAGGTTCTCCGTGGTCGTGTCCTCGATGTCCAGGGGATGCACCTCGTGGCCGAGGCGTTCGAGGGCGTGCTGCACGCGTCCTCCGGTTACGAAGGAGACGTCCCGCTCCATGGAATGTCCGCCCCGCAGAACCGCCACGCGCGCCATCGCCTAGCCCTTGTCCGTGCCGTAGACGACGCCCGCGGAGCGCGAGCCAGCCTGGCTGCGCGATCCACCCCTCTGGGAGCCGCGTTCCAGGTCGCTGCGCAGCTCCATGCGCTCGCGCACGACCTCGGCGAGAAGCTCGATGCCGCGCCTTATCCGGTCTGGTTCGACGAAGGAGAAGTTGAGGCGCATGCAGTTCTTGCCTTTGCCACCGGCGTAGAACCCCTCGCCCGGCACGTAGGCGACGTTCCTGGCTATGGCGCGGGGGAGCATGGCGGTGGCGTCGAGGTACGAGGGGAGCGTCGCCCACACAAAGAGCCCGCCCTTCGGATGCGTCCAATGCACCTCTTTTGGCATGAACTCGGCCAGGGAGTCGAGCATCGCGTCGCGCCGCTCGCAGTAGATGCCGGTAAGGCGCTTCACGTACGCCCGCCAGTCCGCGTTCTTGAAGTAGCTAGCTATCAGCATCTGGGAGAGGTTGGAGGAGCAGAGGTCCGCCCCCTGCTTGCCGACGTTGATCTTGTGCAGAATACCCGGCTGCGCCCGCACCCACCCGAGCCTCACGCCCGGCGCGAAGATCTTGGAGAACGTCCCCAGGTACACCACCCGGTCCACGTCCCCATCCTCCTGCTCCATGGCCGAGAGGGTGGGTATCGGCTCCCCCTCGAAACGGAGCATCCCGTAGGGATTATCCTCGACGATGACCAGGTCGAACTCGCGGGCTATCTCCAGCAACTCGCGCCTGCGTTCGGCGACGAGCGTGACGCCCGCCGGGTTCTGGAAGTTGGGGACGGTGTAGAAGAACTTCACCGGGATGCCGCCCCTGCGGGCCTTCTCCAGTGCCTCGCGGGCGGCGGCCGGGATCATGCCCGCCCGGTCCATCGGAACGTGCATTACCCTTGGCCTGTATGCGGCGAAGGCGTTCAAAGCTCCTGCGTATGTCGGGCCCTCGCACAGGATGCCGTCCCCTTCATCCAGGAACGTTTTCGCCACCAGATCGAGGCCCTGCTGGGCGCCCGTGGTCGTGAAGACTTCTTCCTGGTTGGCCTGGGTGCCTTCGGCGGCCATAACCTCAACGATCACGTCTTTTATCGCTTCGAGCCCGGCAGTGGGGCCGTACTGCAGGGCCTGGGCGGCGTCTGTGGCGACGTTGTGGGAGATCTCGCGGAAAGCTTCTTCGCCAAAGGCCCGCGTATCCGGGAAACCTCCGGCCAGCGAGATAATGCCTGGACGTGAAAGGGTGGCCATCAGGTCGCGCGTCGCGGCGGTCTTCATGCCCTTGACGCGGTTGGCGTACAGGAAGTCGAACCTGTCGAGGTCTACGAGCGGCAACCGCGCCTCCTTTGGACTGTTTTACCGGTGCCTCCGAACGGTGGCGACTGTATCACAGGAGGCTTATCAATTGTAGACTTGCCGCCATGAAGCCGGTCTTCGTTACCTCGAACACGAACAAGCTCCGCGAGGCCGCAGAGATACTCGGCATGGATCTCGACCGCGCCGACGTTGACGTGCCGGAGATTCAATCCTTGGACTTCGAGGAAGTAGCCGCCGCAAAAGCCCTCGCCGCCCGCGAGGCGCTCGGAGATCCAGAATACCCCGTGATCGTGGACGACTCCGGGTTGGCCGTCGGGGCGTGGGGGGGCTTCCCCGGTCCGCTCACCAGCTGGTTGATGAAGAGCGTCGGCAACGCGGGACTGTTGAAGATGCTCGCCACTGAGGAGGATCGCTCCGCCCGGGCTATCTGCGTCGTGGCCGTCGCGGCTCCGTCCGGCTCCGTCCGGGTTTTTCAGGGCGTCGTTGAGGGTGAGATCTCCCGCGAGCCGCGCGGTGAAGGCGGGTTCGGCTTCGATCCCATCTTTGTCCCCGTAGGCCAAGCTCGTACATATGCGGAGATGGGGGAGGGGAAGAGCATGGATTCACACAGGACACGCGCCTTCAGGCAGGCGAAACCCGGGCTGGAGGGTTTGATCCAGCATGGATAGGAAGAGGTTCATTGGAAGCTGTCACTGCGGCAACATCGAATTCGCCTTCGAGACTGAGAAGGCACCCGAACAACTGGATGTGAGGGCTTGCGACTGTTCTTTCTGTACCAGGCATGGTGGACGCACCACGACCGATTCAAGAGGTAGTGTTGGCTTTACCGTCCGGGATGGTACGAGGCTCAACCGCTACCGATTCGGCCTTCGTACGGCGGACTTCCTGATCTGCGCCGGGTGCGGCGTGTATATCGGTGTGGTTATGGCTGATGGAAAACGATCCTACGCGACCCTTAACGCCAATACCTTCGATGAGCGGAACGCTTTCCCGGATGATGCAACATCGGTGAACTACGACGATGAAACGGTAGAGGAGCGGATGGCTCGACGCAGGGCGAATTGGACGCCGGTAGTGGGTTTCATGGAGGATGGCAGCGAGCCGGACGGAGCAGGTTAGGGGGTAAGTGATCCTCGGGTATATCTCGGGCTTGTGGAGCTGGTTGTTCGGGAAGGTCGAGTTTACGGGGCAGAAGCCGGGAGTTTGGTATTCTGTCCACAGGTTTGCAACCTGGATAGGGAAGGGGCGGCGGATGACGGAAGAGAATGGTAGTGGTGAGAACAGCGGCGTAGAGGCCCGCGAGGAGGGATCGGTAGCCACCAGCGCGGACAGGCTAGTAGACCTGTACCGCGAGATGGTCTTGATCCGCAGGTTCGAGGAGGCTTGCCAGAGGGGTTTCCGGCAGGGCAAGATCGGGGGCTATCTCCACGTCTACACGGGACAGGAGGCGGTGGCCGTAGGCTTCCTCGACTCCTTCAAGGAGGGCGATAAGGTCATTACCGCCTACCGCGACCACCCGCACGCGCTACTACTTGGCAGCGACCCGAAGAACGTGATGGCCGAACTGTACGGCCGTGGCGACGGGATCGTCAAGGGTAAGGGCGGCTCCATGCACCTCTTCGACGTGGAGCGCGGCATGATGGGCGGCTACGGCATCGTCGGCGGGCATATTCCCATCGGCGTCGGCATCGCCTACGCGCTCAAGTACCACGAAACGGACAACATCTGCCAACTCTTCCTGGGCGATGGAGCAATGAGCCAGGGCGCCTTCCACGAGGCCGCCAACCTCGCCGGATTGTGGGGCAAGGACAGCAAGTGCCCCTGCCTGTTCATCATCGAGAACAACCAGTACGGCATGGGGACCAGCGTGGAGCGCACCACGGCCATGACCGACCTGGCGCGCAAGTTCGACGCCTACGGCATCGAGAACGAGAAGGTGGATGGCATGGACATCGAGGCCGTGCTTGAGGCCGCCAAACGCCTCACCGAGCAGGTGCGCGAGACTGGAAAGCCGTACGCCGTAGAGGCGCTGACGTACCGTACCGCGCCGCACGGCGCGGCTGACTTCTTTGAGAAGTACCGCACGAAGGAGGAGATAGAGGAGTGGCGCCAGCGCGACCCCATCGGCATCCTGGAGAAGAAGATCCTGGACTCCGACGCGGCTGACGAGGAGAAGCTGGACGAGATCAAGGACGAGGCCAAGGAGCAGATAGACGAGGCCGTGAAGTTCGCCGACGAGAGCGAAGAGCCGCCTATCGAGGAGCTATACACCGATGTCTACGCTGGCGAAGACGAGTACATGGGGGAGGAGTAAGGCCGTGGCGGAGACCAAGACCTACCGCGAAGCACTCCGTGAGGCCATGGTCCACGAGATGGAGCGCGAGGAGAACGTAGTCTTGATGGGCGAGGACATCGGCGTCTACGGCGGCACCCACCTCATAACCGACGGCCTCATAGACGACTGGGGACCGAACAGGGTCATGGACACCCCCATCTCCGAGAACGGTTTTACGGGGGCCGCCGTCGGGATGGCGATGATGGGTATGCGGCCCATCGTCGAGATGATGACCTGGAACTTCTCGTTCCTGGCGGCTGACCAGATCATCCAGCACGCCGCCAAGCTGCGCTACTTCTCCGGCGGGCAGGTCGAGATACCGCTCGTTATCCGCGGCCCCAACGGCGGCGGCGTCCAGCTCTCGGCCCAGCACACCCACTCCCTGGAGAACTTCTACGCCCACTTCCCCGGGCTCAAGGTCGTCGCCCCCGTCGCTCCAAACGACGTGAAGGGCATGATGATCACCGCCGTCAGAGACCCGAACCCCGTGATCTTCCTGGAAGCCGGCGCCCTCTACGGAACGAAGGGCGAGGTGGAGGACGGCGACAACGCCGTACCCTTCGGCAAGGCCCGAGTAGCCCGTGAGGGCGACGACGTGACGCTGATCGCCTACGGTCGGCAGGTCAACCTGTGCCTGCGGGTGGCGGACACGCTGGAAGAGGAGGACGGCGTGAGCGCCGAGGTCATAGACCTGCGCTCGATCCGCCCGTTCGACGAGGACGCCATCGTGGCGTCGGTGGAGAAGACCCACAGGGCGGTGGCGGTGCAGGAGCAGTGGCGCTGGTTCGGGGTGGCGAGCGAGGTGGCCGCGATCATCCAGGACCGGGCTTTCGATTATCTGGACGCGCCGGTGGAGCGGGTGAGCGGGGCCGAGGTCCCTGCGCCGTATGCCCGCAACCTGGAGCTGGCGGCGTTCCCGAGCGAGAAGCAGGTGGCGAACGCGGCGCGCCGGGTTCTTTACATGGAGGAGAAGTAAGGTGCCGGAAGTTTTCATGCCCAAGATGGGCGACGCGATGGAGGAGGGCACCCTCCTCAAGTGGCTCGTGAGCGAGGGAGATGAGATCTCCGAGGGCGATCCGATAGCCGAGATCGAGACCGACAAAGCCTCTATGGAGATAGAGGCCGAGGACTCGGGCACGCTCGCCCAGATCATCGCCCAGGAAGGAGACGACATCCCCGTCGGCGACACCATAGCCTTCATTCAGGGCGAGGGTGAAGAAGTCCCCGAACGCCAGGAGGGCGGCGGAGAGTCCGAAGCCGAGGAAGGCGGCGAAGATTCAGGCGGCGAAACAGCCACCGTCACCGCTGAGGAGGAAGGCGCTGAAGAGGAAGCGGCTCAGGTTGAGGTTGGCGGGCAGGCCGATGGTCGGGCCGACGGACACTTCCGAGCGTCGCCTATAGTGAAGCGCCTCGCGGCGGAGAACGATCTGGACCTCGCGAAGATCGAAGGCTCAGGGCCGCAGGGCCGCATCGTCGAGCGTGACGTGCGCGCTGCGATGGAGCAGGGCGACGCCCAGGCAGACGGCAAAACCGAAGCGGCCGAAGCTCCCGCGGCGGAAGAACCGCAGCAGGCGCCGCAGGTCGGGTTGCAGCCTCCACGGCTGCCGGAACCCGTGGAGGGGCCGGACACCGAGCTTGTAGAGCCGACCCGGATGCAGCGGGTCATCGGCGAGCGCATGACGGAGGCCAAGCAGCACATCCCGCACTTCTACGCCACCGTAGAGGTCAAGATGGACGCGGCGATGGCGCTGAGGAAGCAGCTCAACGAGCAACTAGAAGACGAGGGCCTCAAGCTCTCCGTCAACGACTTCGTGATGAAGGCGTGCGCAGTGGCTCTGCGCGGTTTCCCGAACCTCAACGCCATTCAGACGACGCAGGGCTTCGAATTGCACGACAAGGTGGACATGGCGATGGCCGTCGCCCTCGACGTCGGGCTCATAACGCCGGTGATCCGGGACATAACCAGCAAGGGTCTCGCCGCCATATCCCGCGAATCCAAAGATCTGGCGGTCCGCGCCCGCGACGGCAAGCTGCAGCCGGCCGAGTATCAGGGCGGGACCATCACCGTCTCGAACATGGGCATGTTCGGCATCGAGAGCTTCACCGCCATCGTCAACCCGCCGCAAGCGGCCATCATCGCCGTCAGCAGCATAGTCAAGCGGCCTTCCTACGACGAGAACGGCGAGATAGTTCCGGCGAGCATGATGAAGCTTACCCTCTCCGCCGACCACCGCGTCGCCAACGGCCGCGATGGTGCGCTGTACATGGCCGAGGTCAAGCGTGTGCTGGAGAACCCCGTTCTGTTAATGGTCTGACCGGCGAATTATTGACAGAAAGCCCGCCGCCCCCGGTGAGAGCCGGGGGCGGCGGTTTGTTCGCTATGGGCTACTCCTAGGTCTGCTCGGGGAAGGTGACGTCCACCACGTCTACGTTGACCTCCGTGACGGTAAGGCCGGAGAGGCTTTCGACGCGCCGGATCACGTTGTCCCGAACGGCCTGGGTGGTCTGGGCCACGGGACGGCCGTACTCGACGACCATCGTCAGGTCTACTGCCGTCTCCTGCTCGCCGACCTCAACCGAGACACCGCGGCTTTGGGCACTGCCGCTGCTGCCCAGGCCGCCGAGGAACTCGCCAACGGTTCGGGAGGTGTCGCCCGGCAGCCGCGTGCCGCCGGTGCTCGTGGTTGCCCCGTCTACCTCGTTGGCCGCCACTCCCACGATGGTCTTTACCGCCGCGTCCTGGATGATCGTCGTTCCCCGGTCGCTCTGGAGCGGGTGTTGCTTGCTCTTGCCTCTCGTGCTCCCCACCTGCGTAGCCTCCTCTCGGCCTTTTCCAAGAACCCCCATAGCATACCTGTTCGCGATCTCCGCTGCTGGAGATCCTGCGCGAAGCCCATTGGTGCGTTAAGCTAGACGCCCCGCCAGAGGGACACGGGAAAGGGGTTGATCCGGAAAGGAGGACTCGTGGCGACAGAGCCGGAGTTGATTCGCAATGTATGCCTGATCGGGCACCGGGGGAGCGGCAAGACCTCAATCGGGGAGACGATGCTGGGGCTTGCATCGGGGAGGGGAGGATCCACCAGCGGCGTCCTAGACTACGCTGAGGAGGAGGCCGAGCGAGGCATGACGCTCGGGATGAGCGTCGCCCACCTTGGGTGGAAGGGGCGTGAGATCAACCTTCTCGACACCCCCGGCGACGGGGGATTCGTAGCTGACGCCTTCATCGCCCAGCGGGTGGCGGATTGCGCGGTGCTCGTCGTTCATGCGCAAGACCCCATCCAGGTCGTCACCGAGCGAGTCTGGCGCAGGGGCGAGAAGGAGGACATCCCGCACTTCATCGTCGTCAACCACCTCGACCGGGAACGCACGGACTTCGGGAGCGTGCTGGAGCAACTCAGGGAACGCTTCGGTCAGGCGGTCGTGCCGCTCAATTTACCAATAGGCCAGGAGGTCGGACTCAGGGGCATCTACGGTCTGCTCTCCGACATCGCCTTCGTGGACGGCGAGCAGAGCAAGGATATCCCGGAAGGGATGGAAGACGAGGTAGATGCCGCCAAGACCCAGCTCTTCGAGGCCATCGCCGAGAGCGACGACACGTTGCTGGAGAAGTACCTTGAAGGGGAAGAAATCTCCACCGGCGAAGCCTTCGAGGGGATAAAGAAGGGCATCGCGGAGGGGCTCATCATTCCGGTGCTCGCGGCGAGCGCGGAACGCGGCATCGGGATAGACCGGCTGCTGGACGTGATCGCGGGCAGCGCCCCGAGCCCGGTGGATCGCACACGCTGGATCTCCGAGGACGGGGACGAGATCCCCTGCGACCCGGATGGTCCATTCGCCGCCTACGTCTTCAAAACCTACGTGGATCCGTACGCCGGTCGTCTCAGCGTGATGAGGGTGGTTAGCGGGCGTTGCCGCTCGGACGAGGCGCTCACCAACCCGCGCACCAGCTCCAACGAACGTCTCGGCGGTATCTCGCACCTCACAGGTAAGGAAAGATCGTCCGTGGACGAGGCGGTCGCGGGAGACATCATCGCCGTCGCTAAGCTCCGCGACACCAGCACCTTCGACACCCTGAGCAAGCCGGAGAAGGTGATCTCCTTCGGGCCGGTGGAGTTGCCCGAGCCGACCACGGCGTTCGCCATCGAGGCCAAAGCGCATGGGGAGGAGGAGAAGGTCTTCGAGGCCATCCGGCGCGTCACCGACGAGGATCCATCCCTGACGCTGGAGCGGTCGGAGGACACGGGCGAAGATATCCTATCCGGGCTGGCCCAGATGCACGTGGAGTTCGCCCTGGAGCGCATACAACGGCGCTACGGGGTGGAGGTCGAGGCGAAGGCGCCGAGGGTGCCTTTCAAGGAGACCATTTCGGGCAGCGCCCAGGCGCAGGGACGCTACAAGAAACAGACCGGCGGACGCGGCCAGTTCGGCGACGCCAGGATCGAACTGAGTCCCCTACCGCGCGGCGAAGGCTTCGAGTTCGAGAACGCCATCGTCGGCGGTGCCATACCCCGCCAGTTCATCCCGGCGGTCGAGAAGGGAATCGTCGAGGCGATGCGCCAGGGCACCATCGCCGGATACCCGGTCGTTGACGTGAAGGTCAGGCTGTACGACGGCCAGTTCCACACCGTTGACTCATCGGAGGCGGCGTTCAAGGTCGCTGGCTCCATAGCCTTCAAGAACGCCGTCGCGGACGCGGGCCCGGTTCTGCTTGAGCCGTTCGTGAAGGTGGAGGTGCTCGCCCCGACGGAGCTGGTCGGAGACATCATGGGCGACCTATCGGGGCGGCGGGGGCGTCCGATGGGCATGGAGCAGCGGGGCGAGCGTCAGGTTATCCAGGCGGAGGTGCCCCAGATCGAGATGCTCACCTACGCCCGCGACCTGCGCTCCATAACCGGCGGAAGGGCTAACTTCCACATCGAGCCCGGCCACTACGAGGAAGTCCCGCCCAACCTCGTCGAGAAAGTCCTAGCCGCCAACCAGCGCGAGGAGGAGAAGGCAGTCAGCTAGTCGGAGACCATCCGAAGAGCCCGGCGCCAAGCTATGCTGCTGGGCTCTGGCTACTCGTCCCGAAGATGTTTCCTTTCGGGCGGCTCGAATGTCCAAGGGCCGCGGATAACCATTCGGTTCCCTATCGTCTTGCCCCAAACGGAAGTATCGGATATGGTTCCTTAGTAGGATAAAGGACAGAGACTACTTTCTCTGGAGAGACTCTATGGAAGAAGAGCTGCGGCAAACAATCTTGCCAGAACAAAAGGAAGCTGTATTGGAGGCCCTAAGGTCTCCACGATTTAGGTGGCGCACTCTTAGAGGTGTTGCGCAAGAGGCCAGGCTAGATACTGAAATAGTACGCACTATTATTGAGCAATATCCTGATGAGATAGTTAAATCATCGATACCATCTAAGAGTGGCGAGGAACTTTTCTCGACCCGCGAACATTTCCGTGCTTCCGCATCGCCTTGGGAAAAGGTAATGGGTGCGCTTCGGTATAGAGCGTATTGAGTAAAGGGAGTAGTGGACTGATGATCACGCAAGCTATGCTGATCGCAGCTTTTGGTGGTTTTGCTGTTGAGTTTGTCGGTTTGATGAACCTAAAGAACGTAGCGAGAGCGGAACGTCCTGATTTTAGGGATGTGTTGTACTGGTTGCCCTTTATTGGATTACCTTTACTCGGAGCTGTTCTCGCCTTTATATATGAGAGATCCGATATAGAACTTACTTCCATAATAGCTTTTAACGTAGGAGCTTCAGCACCGTTGATCGTCCGCTCGTTGAGTACAGCACTACCTCTCCAGAATCGTCCTGACCCTCCTCCAGGCGCGTAGTTAACACCGAAGCATTCATTGAGTATCCGCCAGGATGCACTTTGTTCGCCGACAGCCGCAGAAGCCAGAAATTAAATCTTACCTTACCCCTAACCTTTAGACTTTTGCAGCAAGCACCATATATTAGGCTCCGTTGTGTGACTAGTCTAGATTAGCGCATCAGAGTAGGGTACGTTGACCCCGACAAGGCAATCACGCGTCACCAGCGCCGCAAGCTCTTCTTCACCCATACCTTCCGTGCCGGGCGGGCGCATCGGCAGCACCATGTAGCGGACGTCGGCGGTGCTGTCGTAGACGGCCACCCGGACACCATCTTCGGGCTCGAAGCCGAACTCGCGCATGACGGCGCGGGGTTCACGGACGGCGCGGGAACGGTAGGCGAAGCTCTTGTACCAGTCCGGCGGGCGTCCGAGAATGGCCCGCGGATAGCAGGAGCACAAAGTGCAGACGATCAGGTTGTGCACCTCCGGCGTGTTCGCCACGACTATAAGCTCCGCCTCGTGCATCGGGTCGAGGCCGAGTTCTCTTGCGGCGGATTTAGCATCGGAGAGAAGGCGAACTTTGAACTCAGGAGCCGTCCAGGCGCGGGCGACGAGCTTCGCGCCGTTGGCGAGCGGGATTCCATGTACTCGATGCGGTCCTGTATCTCCGCCTCCGTGAGCACGCCCTTCTCCACCAGCAGCGTCTCCATCGCCCTGACGCGGGAGGCGTACGGGCTGCGCTCGTGCCGAAGCTCTGCGTGTGGGTGACCGTCGCTCATTCTTCTCCCGGCTCCAGCCAGTGCTCGTATACGTCGGCGTACAGATGATCTTCCGTTGCGCCTTCGTAATCCCTCCACAGCTCGGATTGCCGGAAGCCGACCCGGTACAGCGTATGCTTCGGCTGGCCGGAGAGGCCGTAGGCGAGGTCTTCGGGGTTCGGGAAATCGCCGATGATGTTTTCGATCCAGCCCGAATGGCCCCTGAGGTAGCCTGGGGTGCGGACGTGGCCGGGTTTCTCCGCGGAACGAACGCGCACACGGTCGCCGGGCGCGAAAGCCGTCACGAAGCTCCCCAGCGGCGCTCTATCTCACGGGCCTTTGCGTCTACCTCCGCCCGGGTGAGGAGGCCTTTCTCGGCCAGGAGTTTCTCGGTGGCGGCGGCCCACCGTTCGTAGTAGCCGAGTTCGAGGTAGTCGGGGAGGCTCTCGATGGCGCGGCGGTGCTGGTCCGTGGTCTGGAGCCCCTTGCCGCCGAGCGCGGAGTTTATGGCGTCGGCGAGACGCTCCCAGTCCTCGACTTCGTGCCCGCTACGGTCTATTGGGCCGCCGGAATCTCCACCCATGTCGTGTTTCCCGGACATTCCGGTCCCGCGCTTACCTGACCTTCAGGATCTCCGCCATCGGCGGACGTTCGACGAGCTCCTCGACGTACTCCTGTATGCGGAGGCCATCCGGCGTCGCCACGGCGTGGTGATAGTCGGAGAACTGGAAGAAGGAATCAGGGAGGTTCGGGTCTCGTGCCTGATCCAGGCGCCCATCCTGCCTGAGACGCCGGGCCACTGCTCTGAGCACCGCGTAGGACATGCGCGAGAGATCTCGCAGTGCCTGATGGCGGTTCTGACGGGTGCCGAGGTCCACCTGGGCCATCGCCCCGAGGCCGACCTTCTTGAGCACGTCTATCATGATGGACGTCTCGACGGCGTAGCCTGTCATGAACGGTATGGAGCGGAAAAGCCCGGCGTCGGCGACGAACTCCCCGGCCAGCGGCTGCACGAACCCGGCGAGCTCTGGATAGAAGAGGTTGAAGAGCGGCTTGGCCGAAAGCTCCGTGACCCGGCCCCCGCCGTCCACCTCGACCGTCTCGCTGCTCTTGAACGGCCGCCGGTAGGCTGCCTTCACGTAGCGCACCTGGGGGACCATCAGGATCGGCCCCAGAATCCCGTATACGAACTGCGGCTTGAAGTCTTTGGTGTCGGCGTCCACGTACATGACGAGGTCGCCACGAGTGACCGAGAGGGCGCGCCACATGGCGTCGCCTTTGCCGTGGGCCCCTCCAAGCTCCGGCATCAACTCGTTCTCGGAGTAGATTTCGACCCCTTTGGAGGCGGCGACTTCTGCTGTTCCGTCGGAGGAGTCAGCGTCTACCGCCAGGATCTGGTCTATCAAAGGGGCGCCGAGCGGCGTCTGCTCGTTGACGGCGTGAATCTGGTCCACGATCCCGCCCACCGTGTCCGCGACGTTGCGGCACGGCAGAACCAGGCTGACCGTCAGCCCCAATTCCCGTTTCCGGCCGGCAAGGCCGCCCACGTCGGAGAATTCTCCGTAGTCGTAGGAGCGATGCCTAAACCACTCTACAGCGTCCCGCGAACTGATATTTTTCTCGTCAATGTTCATGGCGCATAAGCTATCGTAAGTACGAGCGTTTGTCTATGTTGGCCTTGAAATCTGGGCATTTGTAGATGTTAAAGCCCCTTCCATAGCGATTTGTGACCAGGCTTGTCCAGGCCGCCGGACACTTGGGCCGGCCGCGCGAACAAGACTGGGATTGCATATTGGCCCTTTGATCCATGCCATAAAAATGGGAGGTTTCCTGGCATCCGGTCGGTGGCTGAAGCCGCAACGGTGAATGGTAGAATCGGTGGCCTTGCAAGCTAGGACGGCTGTGGAATGGCTGGGGTTGGACGTTTTCGGAGATGAGGATCGTACTTACAAACGACGACGGTATAGACGCCCCCGGGCTCGTGGCGGCCCGCAAGGCGCTGGAGGAGATCGGGGACGTTCTCACCGTCGCCCCCGACAGAAACCGTAGCGGGGTCGGAAGGAGCATCTCCTTCGGACGTTCTCTGCGCGTCGAGGAGCGTGAGATGTACGACGGGGCACCGGGCTACGCCTGTAGCGGCACGCCGGTTGACTGCGTGCGGCTCGTGGCCCTCGGGCTCATGGACTTCGAACCCGACATCGTGGTCTCCGGCATCAACCACGGCGAGAACCTGGGTGACGACATAACCTATTCGGGTACGGTCGCGGGGGCACTGGAGGGCATCGTGATCGGGGTTCCCGGCATCGCCGTCTCCCTGAGCGTCGGACGCCCCTGGCACGAAACCGTGGAGGAGGAAATGGGCCTCGACGACCGGCTGAACTTCGAGCCCGTGGCGGAGTTTACAGCGCGGCTGGCCAAGATCGCCCTGAACGGGCTTCCGAGGGGGCGCATCCTGAGCATCAACGCCCCCAATCTGCCGGCGTCCAAGCTCCGGGGAGCCCGCGTGACCCGGCTCGGGCGGCGCTTCTATAAGGACGAGCTGGTCGAGGTCCGCGACGAGGAAGGCTACCTCGGCTACGACATCTACAACAACCCTCCGGGACACCATCCCGGGGAGGGGACCGACTTCGCCGCCATCGAGAACGCGGAGATCAGCGTGACCCCGATCCACCTTGAGTTGACCGACACGGCTGGCATCGAGGAGATCAACACCTGGGATTTCGAGAGCTTGTTGCGGGATGGCGGCTGAACGTGCTCTCCGCCGCGCTCTTCGACCTCGACGGCACGCTAATAGACACCACGGAGCTGATCCACCAGTCCATGCGCCACGCCGCCCACGAGACCCTCGGCCGCGACGACTTCTCCCGCGAGACGCTCATAGCCAACGTCGGCCAGCCCCTGCCGCGCCAGATGGAGCTGATCGTCGGTGAGGAGGATCCAGAAGGCCCCAGGCTCGTCCAGGAGATGATGGAGAGCTACCGCGTATTCAACGAATCCAACCACGAAGCCCTCATCCGGGAGTTCCCGAACGTTCCCGAATCCCTGAAGCGCCTGAAGGATGCGGGGGTTGGGATCGCAGTCGTCACCTCCAAGCGCCGCTTCTCCGTGGACATGGCCCTAGCCACCTTCCCGAAACTGAACGAGGTCGTGGATCACTTCGTCGCCATGGAGGACACCACCGAACACAAGCCCCACCCGGCCCCGCTTCTGAAGGGACTGGAACTCCTTGGGGGCGTACCACCGGAGAATGCAGCTTACGTGGGCGACTCGCCCTTCGACATAGCCGCCGCCAGAGCTGCCCATGTAACGAGCCTCGCCGTGAGCTGGGGAGCCTTCACCGAGGATACGCTACGCGCCGCAGGGCCGGACCACCTGGTCTCCGATCTCGACGCTGCGGTGGATGTGCTTCTCCCGATGACTTCAGAAGGCGTGGAGCCGGTTTCAAGATCTTAGCCCAGCTATCGCCTCCGCCAGCGCCTCAAGCTCTTCCTCCGAATTGAACAGGTGCGTGCTCGCCCGGACGAAGGAGTTTGGTCCGGGGATGAAGCGCACCACGAACCTCTGCTCCAGCAACCTCTCGGCGACCTTCTGCGCCTCCACGCCTCCCACCTCGAAGCTGACAAGCCCGGACTGCGCGGGTCTGGGCGAACGGAGGGTGACGTTCGGCGTTTTCGAGAGGAGTTCTGACAGGAGATTGGCGCGCTGGAGAATACCCTCGAACCCAGCCGCGCTACGCTCGCACACCGCCTCCGCCGCAGCCGCGAAGCCTGCCGCGAGGGCCGGGCTCATGGTCGAGGCTTCGAAACGGCGGGCGCCGGGTTGGAATCCGTAGCCGCCGTACGGGTCGAAGGACGCCGGGTCTTCGATGGAGAGGTAGCCGACGTTCGTGCTCGGCGCGTCGTGACCGGGCCGGACGTAGAGCGCGCCCATCCCTTCGGGGCCGAGCACCCATTTGTGCCCCGTAAAGGCGTACATGTCCGCGCCGATGGCTGGCGCGTTCACGGGGATGGCCCCAACGGATTGGGCGCCGTCCACGAGGGTCGGTATCCCGCGGTCGCGGGCGAGAGTGCAGATTTCGGGCAGCGGCAAAACCTCGCCCATCGTCCAATCTACGTGCGAGAGGGCGACGAGCCGCGTGTGCGGCGTGAGCGTAGCCTTGATCTTCTCCACCGTAACCGGAGGCTCGATGAGCTTCACCTCTATCCCGAAACGCCATGCGGCGTTGTGCAGCGGGACCAGGCAGCCCGGGTGCTCGGTCGTGGTGGAGACTACCTCGTCACCGCTTTTCCAATCAACGGTCCCCACCCCGAGGTTCATGCCGTGGGTGGTGTTCTGGGTGAGGGCCACGTCGTCCGGAGCCGCCCCTACGAGGCTGGCTGCGGCCTGACGGGCGCGGGCGTTCGTCTCGGCCTGGCGGAGGAAGAAGCCGACACCTTCCTGGTAGGCAGGTCCCGAGATGAGATCGTCCGCGGTGCGCATGGCCTCGATGGTCGCGTAGGAGGGCGGGCCAGAGCTGCCGGTGTTCAGGTAAACGTAGTCGTTGTTCGCGAGGGCGGGGAAGTCTTCTCGGGGGAGGGGTTCGATCTCTTTCTCCTTCCGGATTCGATGAGTTCGTTCTGTATAATATCCCGCTCATGCGTAACGGCAGTCTGGTATTGATCAGCCGCCGCCGGAGACGGCAGCGGAAGAAGAGCAAGTTTCCGGGGCGGTTGCGCAACCTCTTTTTGCTCACTTTGGCGGCGGCGATCCTCGCGCTCGCCGGCCTCTTCGGCAGCTTCAGCTACACTTACGCCCAGGTGGCCGAGAACCTGCCCGACCTCGACGATTACAAGTCCACCGAGCTTGCCCAGACCTCCGTCGTCTACGACGCCAACGGGGATATCGTGGACGAACTCTACGGCATCCAGAACCGCTATGTTGTGAACCTGGATCAGGTGGATCCAACCCTGCAAGAAGCGGTGATAGCCATCGAAGACCACCGCTTCTACCACCATCGGGGGCTTGACTTCTCGGCCATCGGCCGCGCCGCCGTCGAGAACGCGCGGAGCCTCTCTATTCAGGAAGGCGGCTCGACCATAACCCAGCAGCTCATCAAGAACACCTACATAGCCCAGCAGCAGCGTTATATTCCCAGCTTCGACCGCAAGATGGTCGAGGCGTCGCTGGCCTGGCAGTACGAGAAGGAGCACTCCAAACACGAGATCCTGGAGCAGTACCTGAACACTGTGTACTTCGGGGCCAACGCATACGGCGCCGAGGCCGCCGCGAGGACGTACTTCGACAAGCACGCCTCAGACCTTACCCTCGCCGACTCCGCCATGCTGGCAGGAATCGTCAACCTCCCCGGCGCCTACGACCCCTTCTCCGATCCCGAGAGCGCGAAGGCCCGCCGCAACGTGGTCCTAGACCAGATGCTGATCTACGGGCACATCACGAAAAAAGAACACGACAAAGCCGTCGCCCAGGACCTGAACCTCAGCCGGGGGCGCATCCAGTACGAAAACGACAACGAGTACTTCCTCAACGCCGTCCGCACCGAGCTGGCAGAACAATACGGGAACGACGCCGTCTACGAGGGCGGACTCAAAATCTACACGACCCTCGACCCCGAACTCCAGGAGATGGCAAACACGGCGGTGGACGAGATCATCAACCCGGAGGCGGGCGACCCGTCGGCGGCGCTGGTTTCTATTGATCCGGCCACGGGCGCCGTGCGGGCTATGGTCGGGGGATCGGACTTCAAACAGGTCAAGTTCAACCTGGCCACCCAGGCCCACCGGCAGGCCGGAAGCTCCTTCAAGCCCTTCGTCTACGCCGAGGCGCTGGCCCAGGGTATCTCCCCTGAGACCATGTACGTCTCCAAGCACCTGGACATAGACATGGGCCGTTACGAGAAGGACTACGAGGTAGACAACTACGACTTCATACACCGGGGTCCGATCACGCTGGAGCGCGCGCTCGCCGACTCGGACAACACGGTATTCGTGCAGCTCGCCCTCGACCTGGGCCTCGAGAACGTGGTGGATATGATCCACGAGCTTGGCATCAACAGCGAGATCGGGGCGTACCCTTCGACGGCTATCGGGGGCATCGGCGAAGGCGTGACCCCGCTGGAGATGGCCTCGGCCTACTCCACCTTCGCCAACGCGGGCACCCACATGCAGCCCTTCCTGATCAAGCGGGTGACGCGGGACAGGAATGGCAACGAGTTCACGATTGAGCAGCACAACCTGGAGGGGAAGGAGGTCCTCACCCGCGACGAGGCCGCCGTGGCGACCCAGGCGATGCGGCGGGTGATCACGGACGGCACCGCAAGCTACTACCACGACCTGGACGCCGAGATCGGCCGCCCGGCCGCCGGCAAGACCGGCACGACCAACAACTTCGTCGACGCGTGGTTCATCGGCTACATACCCCAACTCACCACCAGCGTCTGGGTCGGATACCCCGAGAAGCGCATCCCGATGGTGAACATAAACGGCCTGGAGCAGGTGAACGGCGAGAACTACCCGCTGGACATCTGGGCGCTCTACATGCAGAAAGCAGTCTCCAAGTTTCCCGAACAACAGTTCGACGTGCCAAGCCCCGCGCTGAACTTGAAGGTGAAGACCGACGGGCTTACCTACGTGAAGCCCGAGAAACCGGAGACCACGGCGGAGGAAACCACCGAATCCACCACCGGCCGTGACAAGTTCGCCAACGGCCCCGGCTCCCCGGAGAGCACGAACGGCCCTGGCGAAACCCGAAACGCAGCCCCTCCAGCGTCCCCCAGCGCGTCTGCGAGCGCCTCCGCCCAGCCCAATGCCCGGCAGGTCGGTCCAGGAGCCCAGCGGCGAACGGGGAGGAATTAAAAGCTAGATTCTGGTTTTATTGCAGAACGCGCAGGATCTCGGCGTGTAGAAGGGGGTTCGTGGCGATGAGGCCGTCCGAATCGAGGGTCCAGGGCTCTCCCGACAGATCCGTCGCCACTCCCCCGGCCTCGGAGACGAGGAGTGCCGTGGGGGCGTAGTCCCACACCGTGTTTCGGGTGCCGACGGAAACATCCAGGTATCCGGCGGCGACCCAGGCCCCGCGAATACCAGCGCTTCCCAGGGCCCTTAGCTGCCAGGCCGCCTCGAAGATCCGTCCGAATGGCCCGCTGCCATCCGTGGTGCCGGGAAGTCCCGTAAACGAGAGGTCCGCGCCAACGAAGGAGTACTCCAGGCTCTCCGCGTCACCGACTGCGAGCGGTATGCGCTTGCCTCCGGCGGAATCCCGGAAGGCGCCGCCTCCGAGCCTGGCGTGGTAGAGGTCTCCGAGCCGTGGGGTGGCGACGGCGGCGTGGGCGGCCTCGCCGTCCTGAAGCACGGTGACGCAGGAGCAGAAGAGGGGGTTGGATCGGGAGAAATTGGCCGTTCCGTCCACCGGGTCGAGCAGCCAGGTGCGTCCCGTCTCGGCGATTTCACCGCCGCGCTCTTCGGAGAGGATGGCGTCCTCGGGGTAGCTTTCCTGGATGCGCGAGACCATCAGGTCTTCGCAGAGCAAGTCCACTTCGGTGACGAGGTCTTTGGGAGCTTTCTCCCGGATCTCACCCGGACGGTCGTAGCGGGAGAGTTGTAGCTCCCCCGCGCGCAGGGCTACGTCACAGACGAACTCGTGTAACTCCTCGGGGGATTTCCCGGAAGAGCTAGCGGAGGTACTCACGCAGGTTCTGGGTGCGGCGCTGCTCGCGCAGCAGGTTCAGGGTCTTCATCTGGATCTGGCGCACGCGCTCGCGGGTGATGTCGAACTCGCGGCCGACCTCTTCGAGGGTGCGCGGCCTGTCGTCCTTCATCCCGAAGCGCAGCTCGATGATCTGGCGCTCCCGCTCGGGCAACTCGTTGAGCGCCTCCCTGAGATGAAGCTTCAAGAGCGACTCGGAGACGGCATCCGTCGGAGTGACGGAGGTAGCATCCTCCAGGAAATCCCCGAGCAGGGAAGAGTCGTCCTCGCCCACCGGGGTTTCCAGGCTGATGGCGCGCTGGCTGATCTCACGCAGCCGCAGTATCTCCGAAACCGGGACTTCGAGTTCCGTGGCGATCTCCTCGTCGAGGGGCTCACGTCCGAGAGTTTGGGTCATGCGACGGTGCGTGCGGTGGAACTTGTTGACCTTCTCGACCATGTGGACCGGGATGCGGATGGTGCGTCCCTTGTCGGCAATCGCCCTGGTGATGGCCTGACGGATCCACCACGTCGCGTAGGTGGAGAACTTGAAACCCTTCGTCGGATCGAACTTCTCGGCGGCCCGGATCAGACCCAGGTTCCCCTCCTGGATGAGGTCCAGGAACGATACCCCACGGTTGCGGTACTTCTTGGCGATGGATACTACGAGCCTCAAGTTCGCCTCGACCAGGCGGTCCTTGCTGCGCTTGCAGCCGCGGGCGATGCCGTTGGCGAGCCGGATCTCATCGGCGTGCGTGAGCAGCTTGACCCGTCCGATCTCCGCGAGGTACATCCTGATGGAGTCACCCGTCGCGACGGCGTGGGCGATCTGGAGCGTCGGCGCCTCGGGTGTCTGGGGCGCAGTCGGCGACGTTCCGTTGGCCTCGGAGGCTTCGTGAGACCCGGCATCTACCACCGTGATCTCTTCCTCCTCGAGCGTGGCCTGGAACTCCTCGATCTCAGCGGCCGACAGATCGCCCTCCTGCAAGAGATCCGCGACCTCCTCCGCACTGACGAAACCCTGACTTCTCCCCCGGCTCAAAAGTTCGTCGGTGCGTGCCGTCAACATCATGGTGCTCTCGCTCGACATTCGTCTCCTCTCCGGCCGCCAAACCGAAACGAGTTTGCAACAACCCTCCGCCGGGGCTTTCCGAAGGCCACCGATTGTTAACGTTCCGTGAAATGAACGCGGGTAGACTAACACACCATATGTTGGTGGTCACCAGGAATACGGCCTTATTTGATGTATTTTCTGCCACATTTTTCTACCACCTCAAATCGTTTCTAACAGTTTCGGTGTTTTTGCAGGGATGTTTCGATGCCGTTACATCTTTTTTACCTGCGCGGCCGGCGGGCAACTCTTGCTACACTTGATGGCATGGTTCTGGATTCCACGTTGCTGGCCGAGGTTCTCGGCGTCCCGGCGCCACCTGGAGCCGGTGCGGTTTCCGGCGTAACCCACGACTCGCGTGAGGCCGGACCCGGCGTGGCTTTCGTCGCCGTGCCGGGCTTCAAGCGCGACGGAACGGAGTTCGCGGCCGATGCCGTCCGGCGGGGCGCGCCGCTCGTCGTGGCCGAACGCGCGGTCTCCGGAGCGCCCACCGCCGTCGTTCCTGAGGCCCGCCAAGCCCTGGCCGACCTCGCCGCCGCCGTGTACGGGAATCCCTCGGAGCGCATGCGGGTCTACGGCGTCACCGGCACCAACGGCAAGACCACAACATCGTACGCCTTGCACGCCATCCTGGCCGCCGCGTACGGAGAGAAGGCGTGCGGGCTCATGACCACGGCCGTAACCATCTCCGGCGGCGAGCGGCCGGAGGCGCCGCCCGTCCGCACCACCCCGGAGGCTCCTGAGGTGCAGCGCCTGCTCGCACAGATGCTCGGAAGCGGCGTGGAGCGCGTGGTCATGGAGGTCTCTTCCCACGGCATCGCCCTCAAGCGTGCCGCCGGGACTTGTTTCGCCGGGGCGCTCTTCACCAATCTGACCCGCGATCACCTGGACCTGCACGGCTCCATGGAGGAGTACTACCGGACCAAGCGCGAGCTGTTCCACTGGGTTCCTCCAGAATGCCCGAAGCTTGCCAACGCCGAGGATGCTTACGGGCGCCGTCTCGCTGGAGAGATCGAGGACGTCAAGACCTTTGGCGGAACCGAAGACGCCGACTACCGGGTGACGGACGTTCGGGCCGAACGTGGCGGGACCGCCTTCGTGCTTGAGTACGGTGGCCGGACCCTCGACGTCCGGACGCCGCTTCTCGGGCCGTACAACGTGCTCAACGTCACAGGTGCGGCGGCGTTCGCGCTGGAGGTGGGGGTGGAAGATCAGGCGGTGATCCAGGCCGTGACGAGGATGCCGCAGGTGCCTGGCCGGTTCGAGCGGGTACCCGGCGCGGCGGAGTTGGGGTTCGAGGTGATCGTGGACTACGCCCACACCGACGTTGGCCTCGAAGCCGTTCTGAAGGTTGCCCGCGGTGTGTCCGCGAACGGGAGCGCCGGTTCGTGTTCCGGGTGTGTGATCTGCGTGTTCGGGGCAGCGGGGGAGCGCGACGGCGACAAGCGTCCCAAAATGGGCCGGGTGGCCTCCGGGCTGGCCGACCGCAGCATCATCACCACCGACGACGCATACTCCGAAGACCCGGGAAAGATAGCCCGCGAGGTCGCGGCGGGCGTTACCCTGGGGACGCAAAACCCCGAGATCGTGCTGGACCGGCGGGAGGCCATCCGTCTGGCACTGGAGGAGGCTCGGGCCGGGGACGTGGTGGTGGTTGCGGGCAAGGGACACGAGACGGTGCAGCATCTCCCGGAGGGCGATGTACCGTTCCATGACGCGAGCGTGGTTCGGGACCTACTCCGGGAGCTCAGAGGGAAGTGAGGTAACCGCTTGCAGAAGCAGACCAAAAGCGAGGTGCTGCGCCGACTGAAGAGCGTGGAGGGACACGTCAGGGGGGTGGCGAAGATGGTGGAGGGCGGCGACGTTACCTACGCCGAGGTGGTGCAGCAGACCAACGCAGTATTCTCCGCCATCAGGCGCATAAACGTCGTGATCCTCAAGGACTTCGTCGAGGAACGAGCGGAGCAGGACGGGGCCTCAGAGGAGATGATCTCCGACCTCATGAAGGCTATAGACCGGGTGACGAAATAGTGTTGCGTGTGAAGTTAGAGATACAGTTGCAACACCTACTTCGGAAATAGGATGCGCGATTCGTCCCCCACGAAACTGCTCGTTATCATGGTTGCGGCCGTTCCGGTAATCGTGGCGGTGGCCGGTCTCGTCTCATACCTGATGCTGCGCGCGGGGTTCGGCCTGCTCCTGAGCGGACTCCTCCCACTGTTCGCGATCCTGATCCTGGTGACCGCGCTCGGTGTCTTCCTCGGGCGGACAGCGGGCCGTTCGCAGGGGGGTGGAGATGATCGAAACAGTAGCCGCGACAGCCGGCGTGATGGTGTATAGTCCCGAGCTTATGAAGGACCGTAGGGAAGCGCCGGGCGTCGAGGAACTGGAGAAACGCGTCGAGGAGCTGGAGGGGATCACGGATCGTCTCGGGACCGTGCCCGACGAAGACCTCGTCGAGACGCTCGACCGGGCTGTCGCTCTGCTCAGGGAGATAAACGCCGGCATAGAAGCTGGCATCCACCAGACTGGGGAAGAGACCAAGGAGCTGGATTCGCTGCTCGGCGGGATGGATTTCGGCCCGTTCGACCGGGCGCTGGAGGAATTCGAGGGACGGGATACCGGCGGGAACACCGGTGGGATCCACGGTTAACCCAAACCCAGATCTGGCGTCAAGGGTGCGGGAGGCCGCGCTTCTGGAAGGGAACTTCGTGCTCTCCAGTGGGAAGCGCAGCCGCTTCTACCTGGACAAGTACCTCTTCTCCACGGAACCTGGCCTGCTGCGGAGCGTGGCCGTTGAGCTGAGCCGTAATCTGCCGCCGGATGTCCAGAGGCTGGCCGGTGTGGAGCTCGGGGCCGTGCCACTTGTGGTCGCCGCCTCGCTGGAGACGGGCCTTCCATACGTCATCGTGCGCCGGGCGGCCAAGGACTACGGGACCGGCCGGGCGGTCGAGGGATGTCTCCCGGCGGGGGAACGGGTAGTCCTGATCGAGGACGTGGTCACCACCGGAACGCAAGCCGTCAGGGCCGCCGAAGGGCTCGTCGAGGCTGGCGTCGAGGTCGTGGCGATACTCGCGGTCCTGGACCGCCGGGAGGATGGTGTAGACCCTCATCTGGGTGCTTTCCCTTTCCGGGCGCTGCTTAGGATGGAGGATTTGGGGGTAGAAAAAGGGCATTGAGGCCCGCAAGGGCCTTTGGTATAGTCTCTCGACCGTGTCGGGGGAACGGAGGAATGTAAGCTGCCCAGGAGGTAATGCATCGTGAACAAGACCAGTCTGATCCAGGAGATAGCAGACAGGACCGACGCGTCCAAGACCGAGGCGCAGAAGTTCTTCGACGCCTTCACCGACGTGGTGCAGGATTCTCTCAAGAAGGGCGAGGACGTTCAGATCACCGGTTTCGGCAAGTTCTACGTGCAGAAGCGCGAGGCCCGCGAAGGCATCAACCCGCAGACCAAGGCGAAGATCAACATCCCCGCCTCCCGCGTGCCGAAGTTCACCGCTGGCAACGCGCTCAAGGATCAGCTCAAGTAACCATACTTGCTTGAACGCTAAGGTTTTGCGCCGTGGGAGCCCCGTTCCCGCGGCGTTTTCTCGTTCCCCACTCCCCATGCGCCTGTGCAATCTCTCGTAGATTCCGCCCGCCGCAAGGGGAGCGTTCTGGTGGCGGGGCTCGACCCAACACCCTCCCGGCTGCCTGATGAGATCCTGAACGGAGATCTAAAAGAGAAGGAGGCCGTCCGGTGTTTCTGCCTCGGCATCCTGGAGGCCGTGGAGCCCGAGGTCGCCGCGGTAAAGCTTCAGGCCGCCTACTTCGAGCGTCTGGGGCCGGATGGCATGGGGGTCTACGCCGACCTCATCGCGGCCTCCGAAGCGATGGACCTGCCCACGATAGCCGACGTCAAACGCGGTGACATAGGGAGCGTCGCCGCCGCCTACGCCGAGGCGCACCTCTCCGTTTACGGCGCCCGGTGCGTCACGGTCAACCCGTACATGGGCGAGGACGCGGTGCTACCTTTCGCCGAGGAAGCCCGCCGCAGCGGCCGGGGCGGCGGCGTCTTCGTCCTCGTGGCGACCTCGAACCCATCGGCCGGGGAGATCCAGTTCAGCGGACAGCCGCCGCTCTTCGAGACTGTTGCGAAGCTGGCCGGGAAACTTGGCGGCGGAGACGGGGAGCGCCCTGATGTTGGGGCGGTCGTCGGTGTGACGCAGCCAGAGGTGGGGCTGAGGGTGCGGGAATTGCTGCCAGAGGCGTTGTTTCTCGCGCCGGGCTACGGGGCGCAGGGCGGGGGCGCGGAAGGTGTGAGGGCATTGCTGGACTCCCGGGGCGGCGGGGTGCTGGTCAACAGCAGCAGGGCCCTGATCTACGCCTACCAGAACTCCGGTAAGGGATACAAAGAAGCGGCGAGGGAGGCCGCCAGGGGTGCGCGCGAAGACCTGAGGGCCCTCGGCGCCGGGATGTGATCCGTGGCCGGTAAAGGCTAAAGACCGTTTCGTCAGGCGCCCAGAAGGTTCACCACCGCCGCGATAGTAACCAGCACCGTCGCCAGGGCGATAATCGCCCCGAAAACCTGAACCATGCTCTCCCGGCTCATGATCTCCTTTCACCGCTGTGAGATTGCCCGGGTCCACCGGATGAGGCTTTATCATCCTCGGCCAGTATCTCTCGGAGCTTCGCTTCCAGCTGCTCGCTGTTTTCCTCATAGTAGCCGTTCTGTACGAACTGCACTTCCCCGTCCTTCACCACGAAGAGCCTCGGCACCCGCTTGACGTTGTACAGCGAGGTCAGGCGTCCTGATCCGTCACGTAGAACGGCATACGGGGCCTGTTCCTCGGGGATGCTGTTCACGTAGACGGCCGCGAAGGTCACCCCGGAGCCTCCGTATTTCCGCGCCAGGCGGTCGAACGCGGGGCGCGAGAGATCCGAGCCCTGGTTCAGGGTACTCCAGAACGTAAGCACGTAGACCCCGTGATCCTTGAGCGTGAAGTCGCCACCTTCGGTGTTCTGCGCCGAGAAGCTTGGGACCTTCTGTCCCACGACGGGCGCGGGCTGCTGCAGCGTGAGGGTGCCTGTCCCGGTCTCCTCGCTGCCGAAGGAGCGGTAGCCCACCGCCGTCACCAGCACCAGGGCAGCGACCAGCGCCAGACGCTTCATAGACTGCTCGAATGGTGCGAAAAGAGGGCGTACATGCCGGCCCGGATTATAACCCCCTTGCGATCCACTTGTACTGGCGCGTGGATTTATGTAACCTCACGCATCGGCTTGAACAACGCCCGCGCAAAACTCACCGTACTCTTGCTCTTCTGCGCCGCCATCCTCCTGTGCGGAGGCGAAGAAGCCCATGCCCAGGGAAATTCAGGCTCGGGGCCGGATCCCCCCAAGGTCGCGGCCAGGGCGTGGGCGCTCACGGACGCCCGGAGCGGGGAGTACCTAGCCGGTGAAGACGCCTCAGAGCGGCTTCCAATAGCCTCGACAACCAAGATCATGGTCGCCCTCGTGACGTTGAAAGAGGCGGATCTCGATGATGTCGCCACCGTCTCCGGAGACGCCGCCGCCTATGCCGTTCCGCTGTACAGCAACGTGGGGCTGTACGCGGGGGACACCCTCACCGTGAGGGAGCTGTTGATGGCAGCCATGATCTCCTCCGGCGACGACGCCACCTACGCCCTGGCCGAACACGTCGGAGGTGGGGGAGGCGAAGCCGGCGTGGAAGCCTTCGTGGCGGGCATGAACCGCGAGGCGGACGAACTCGGCCTCGCGGATACCCACTTCGAGAACCCCATCGGCCTCGACGCCAGGGGCCAGTACTCCAGCGCCCGCGACCTGGCGGCCATGGTGCGGGCTGCCTCGAAATATCCCGAGTTCAGGGAGATAGTAGGGACCGAATACGCCCAGATCACCACCCAAGACCGTGTGATACCGCTTACCAACACCAACGAACTTCTCGTCTCCTACGGCCCGGCGACCGGCGTCAAGACCGGAACCACCCCGGCCGCGGGCGAATGCCTGGTATCGTCGGCCGCTTCCGGGGACGAGTCCTACGTGGCGGTCGTGCTCGACGACCGCCGGAATCGCTTCGCCGACTCCGTCAGGCTTCTGGAGCACGGCTTCGACGCCTACGACCGCCGCGATCTCGTGGTCGAGGACCGGCAGTACGCGCGGGCCGTCGTGCCTTTCCGCCGGGATGAAAGGGTCGAGCTGGTGGCCGCCGGCAACGTCGAGAGCCTGGTGGATGGGGGTTCTGAGGTAGAGCGCGAGGTGGACGTGATGAAGAAGTTGCCGCCTAAAGCGAAGCCCGGAACGAAGCTCGGGAAGGTAGTCGTGCGGGTGGATGGCAGGCGGGTGGGGGAGAGCCCTCTAGTTGCGAAACAGGGTTATGAGAAAGCCTCCCTCGGAGAGCGGGTATGGTATACCGTCGAGGGACTCTTTGAGTAGGGGAAAGAGGAGAACACGCATGATCCTGACCGTGACCCTGAACGCTGCCGTTGCCCGCACCCTGGTGGTGCCGAGCCTGACGCTCGGCCACAGACACCGCGCCCTGGAGGGCGTGACGCTCGCTGGCGGGAAGGGCATAAACGTGGCCCGCAGCCTGCGCGCCCTGGGCGTGCCGGTGCTGGCCACGGGCTTCGCCGGCGGGCGCAACGGCGACGCCATCCGCGACGGCCTCTCGGATGCGGCGATACCTTTTGATCTCGTGGAGATAGAAGGCTACAGCCGCACCTCCACGGCCCTGGTCGACTCGACGACCGGGGTGCAGACCGAGATCAACGAGTATGGCCCTGAGGTAAGCCAGGCCGAGAGCCGCGAGTTCTCCCGGCGCCTGGAGCACCTGATGGAGTACGCCACGGCTGTCGTATTCGCTGGTAGCCTCCCCCCGAACCTGGACGAGAACTTTCTGGCCGGGCTCGCCGTGCGTGCCCGCGAGCGGGGTCTCTACACCGTGGTAGATTCCAACCCAACGGTACTGCGTCCAGCGCTCAAGGCGGAGCCTTCTCTGGTCAGCCCCAACCAGCACGAAGCCGAGGGAGTAGTTGGCTTCGACTTCATCGAGGAGGAAGACTTCGTGCGCGGCCTGGCGCGCCTGACCGAGCTCGGCGCCAGGGGCGCCTGCATCACCTCCCCCGAGGGACATTCCTACCTGACCCTGGCCTCTTCGGACGGGGTGATCTCCGCCCGCGCCCCACGGGTGGAGGCGGTCTCGACTATCGGGAGCGGCGATGCATACCTCGCGGGCCTTCTCGCCGGCCTCATCCACCGCGACCTCACGCCTGTGGACGCCATTCGCCTGGCGGCCGGGTGCGCGGCGGCCAACGCCGAGACCCTTGGTGCCGGTCTCTTCGATGCCCGCCGGGCCGAAGAACTCGCAGGAGAGGTGCGCGTGGAAACCCGGCGTGGACGGGGCGCGGTACTCGAACGGAATCCCGCGTAGCCGGGTCGAAAATCGTAGATTCCGGTCGACTTTCCGGTCTATCCACCGCCGCGCCGGGATGGGTTAACGGCCTGGAGAGGCGTGCTAGAATCCGGGGCAAGTGCTGAAACCGAGGTATGGAGGTTTTCTATTTATGGCGGTTGCTGAAGTAACGGACGCCACTTTCGAGAGTGACGTTCTCAAGGCCGAGAAGCCTGTTATCGTGGACTTCTGGGCGCCGTGGTGCGCCCCTTGCCGGCGCATCTCCCCGATCCTGGAGGAGATGTCCGACACGCGGGAGGACGTAACGTTCGTCAAGCTCAACGTGGACGACAACCCCTCCACGACCATGAACTACAGCATAGCGAGCATCCCGACCATCGCCCGCTTCGAGGGCGGCCAGGTCACCCAGCAGGCGGTCGGCGCCCTGCCGAAAAACCAGCTTTCGGCCCAGCTCGGCCTGTAGCCGGACTGCAACAGCCGAAGAATTGCGTAAGATAACCATGAGGACTACAATCTCGGCGTGAAATTCTGGGAACCTGCCGATTGCGGGTGAGGTTCGCCGGATCGTCGTTATGAAAAAGGAGGTTTGCGTATGAAGTTCAAGCCGCTAGGAGAGAGGGCACTGGTACAGATTTTCGAGCGCGAGGAGAAAACCGCTTCGGGGATCGTGCTGCCCGACACCGCCAAGGAGAAGCCGCAGACGGCAAAGGTCGTCGAGGTCGGCGAGTTCGAGAACGGTGTCAAGCTTAATCAGGGTGACACCGTCGTGTTCGCCAAGTACTCGGGGACCGAGATTAGCCTGGACGGTGAGGACTACATGATCCTCGACGCCGACGACATCCTCGGGGTGGTAGAGGACTAACCCCAATACGGGGATTTCTCGGGCGCCGGGCAGATCATCGCCCGGTGCCCTTTCCGTGGCCCTAAGTTTCGGCCCAGACGACCGGATACCGGCGGGGAGGACGTTTTAGGCCGTGCGCACGCTCAAAATCGGAGATCGCGGGCGGGAGGTCGTCGACCTCCAGACCCGTCTTCAGGCGCTAGGCTTAGACCTCGGCAACCGGGGCATTGACGGCGTCTTCGGGCCGCAGACGTTGCTGGCCGTCAAGGCTTTCCAACAAGACATCGGCCTTCTGGCGGACGGGCTCGTAGGTGAGATCGCCTGGCGCGAGATAGTCGAGGCCGGATATCGTCCCGGTGGACGTCTTCTTTACCTGAGGCAGCCGCCCTTCCGGGGCGCAGACGTGGCAGAGCTGCAGAAGATGCTCAACGACCTGGGCTTCGATCCCGGTTCCGTCAACGGCCTCCTCGACGCCAGAACCGCCCGCGCCATCAGGGATTTCCAGAAGAACGCAGGCCTCATGGTGGACGCCGTCGTTGACGCGGCGACGTTCAAGATCCTCTACACCTACGCCGGGCAGACCCTGGGAACCCACCAGCTCCCGGACAAGAGCGGGGGATACTTCCCCGAAGACCTCTTCTCCGGGACCATCGTCGTGGACGCGTCCCACGGCGGAATGGACAGGGGTCACGTCACCGATACGGGCATCTCTGAGGCAGATCTGAACCTGGCAGTGGCCCAGGAGATAGCCCAGATCCTGCCTGCCCGCGAGGTCCTCCTAACTCGCAGCGACGATGAGGAAGTCTCTCCCGCCGACCGGGCATTCCTGGCGAACTCATCGGGGGCGAAGATGATCGTCTCTGTCCACCACGCCGCCCACCACACGCCCAGCGCTTGCGGTACGGCCTCGTTCTACTTCGAGCGGCTGGGCTACCAGTCGCACCGCGGAAGAATGGCCGCAGCCTACGTGCAAAGGGGTGTCAGCCAGACTCTCGGCACCTGCGATATAGGGGAGTTCGGCCGTTCGTACGACATCCTGCGCGAGACCAACATCCCGGCCGTCGTGGTCGAACCGCTGTTCCTGACCAACCCCAGGGAACTGGACCTCGCCTCCGACCCGTACTATCCGGCCACCGTGGCCGAGGCCGTGGCCGGCGCCCTGGAACTGTACGCGGGCCGGGATCAGGCATTCATAGCCGTATAGGCTAAGGTACGGTCTTCAGCGGATGAAAAGCGTTCGCGATTCTCTTTTCTCCAAAGCCTGACACCCCGAGTCCGGCTGGTATAATGCCCATCGCAGTCGGGACGTAGCGCAGCCTGGTAGCGCGCCTCGTTCGGGACGAGGAGGTCGGAGGTTCAAATCCTCTCGTCCCGACTTTTCGTAGATTTCAGGTACCAGCCGTCAGATTTCCGGTTTTGCTGAACGCCTGATGGTTTCGAATTTCGGAAACCTCTCAGGTGAAGCCCGCGTTTGTTTCGATCTCGTTTCAAGTCTTCATTGGCTGAACGAGTTCGGCCGTCGGAACCTGATGCCTGTAGCCTGAAACCTGAAGCCTCTATAGCCCCGTCTCTTCGGCCTCTTCGAGTAGCTGGGCCCAGTCTGCATAGAGGTTTTCGAGGGCGTTCTTGAGTTGCCGGTGTTCTGTGACGACTTCTCGGGAACGCTGGCCGTCTGAGTAGAGTTCGGAGGTGGCGAGCTCTTTCTCCAGGCGTGAGACGCGACGCTCGGTGGCGTCTATTTCGCCTTCGACTGCGACGAGGCGCGTGGCGATGACGCTCTGCTCCTTGCTCTGGCCCGGACGAACTCTCCTACGGGGACGGCGTCCACCATTCTCCTTCACGTCCAAGCGGCGATGGGAGCGATAGTAGTCGTAGCCGCCGAGGTAGTTGGTGAGTTTCCTGTTCTCAAGCTCCACGACGCGGGTCGCCAGCTTGCGCAGGAAGTAGCGGTCGTGGGAGATGAAGAAGAGGGTGCCCCTGTATTCGAGCAACGCGTCCTCCAGCGCCTCGCGGGCCGGAATGTCCAGGTTGTTTGTCGGCTCGTCCAAGAGGAGCAGGTTGGAGCCGCTGACCACGATCTCCGCCAGCGACAGCCGGTTCTTCTCGCCGCCGGAGAGCGAACCGACCTTCTTGAACACGTCCTCGCCGGAGAACAGGAAGGAGCCGAGCAAATCCCTAGCCTCCGGTGCGTCAAAGCCCGTTGTGCCCATCACCTCCTGCAATATCGTCTTCGTATCGTCGAGGCGGGCTAGTTGCTGGTCCTGGTAGGCGAGGGTGACGTTGTGTCCGGTGCGGATCATGCCTCCGTGGGCTTCGATCTCGCCCGTAGCCAGGCGCATGATGGTGCTCTTGCCAGTGCCGTTGGGGCCGAGCAGGGCGACGCGCTCCCTGCGCTCCAAGACCAGATCCAGGTCCTCCAGTAGGGGTTCCTTACCGTCGTAGCCGAATCTTGCACCTTCGATCTCAAGCACCACCCGTCCGGCGCGCGAAGTCTCCACGCCGAGGTCCATGCGGATGTTCTTCGAGTCATTCTTCGGACCTTCGATCTTGTCCATCCGGTCTAGAAGCCTCTGCTTGCTCTTGGCTTGGCTCGCCTTTCTTGCCTTCGCCCGATTCTTCTCGATGAAGCGCTCCAGTTGCTCCCTGCGTTCTGCATTTGCCTTGGCTTTGCGGGCGAGTTGCTCGTCGCGGGCTTTCTTCTGGTCCACGTACTTGCTGTAGTTGCCGGGATAGCGGGTGAGCCTGCCATCGTCCAGTTCCACGATGGAGCCTGCTATAGCATCCAGGAAATAGCGGTCGTGGGAGACGACGAGGACGGCGCTCTTCGCGTTCTTGACGAAGCCTTCGAGCCATTCGATGGCCTGGAGGTCCAGATGGTTGGTCGGCTCATCCAGCAGCACGAGATCCGGCTCCTCCAGCAACAGCCGCGCCAGCGCCACGCGGCTCTGCTCGCCGCCGGAGAAAGACCCAACGCGACGCTTCCACTGCTCCGACGAGAAACCGAGTCCCGAGAGCGCGGAGGCCGCCTTGGCCCGGTACTCGTAGCCGCCGTCGCGCTCGAACTCCGACTGCATACGGCCGTAGCGTTGCAGCAATGCATCGGATGGATCGTCCGAGAGCCGTTTCTCCAGCTCCGCGAGTTCGTGTTCGCGTTCGATGAGACCGGAGAACGCGGAGATGATCTCCTCTTCCATGGAGAGGCGGCCTCGCTCCCCAGCGTACAGGTTCTGGGATGTCATCCCGACTTTCGCGCCGCCAACGCGCTTCACCGTTCCCGAGTCAGGGTCCAGGTTGCCGGAGATGACGTTAAGCAGGGTAGTCTTGCCCGCGCCGTTGCGCCCGACAAGACCGATCTTCTCCCCCGCTTCCACGGCGAGCGTCGCCCCGGAGAGGACTTTTAGGTCGCCTCCGTGGTATTTGACGATGTCCCTTGCGACAATGACCTTCATGACCGGAAGATTATACGACGGTTGTTTACTCCTGCTAATCAGTGCTTTCTCGTTGGTTGTGTCCGTAAAGTTCTGTAAATCGGTGAGTCACTAGAAAAGGAAGGCCATCGTCCTCCAAGATGGTTGGTGTTCGAAGTCAACCGATCGAAACGGAGCGACGATGGCCACAGATCATCGTAAGGTGAATACCGACTCTGCACAAGCGATCTTGCTCGACGATCCTAGCTTTCTGCGCCAGATCGTCGAGAGGGTGCTCCAGGAAGTGTTGGAAGCGGAGATGACCCAGCACGTGGGTGCGGCTCCCTACGAGCGTACCGACGCCCGCAAGGGGCACCGAAACGGTTACAAGCCCAGGACGCTGAGGACGCGGGTGGGCACGCTGAACCTCTGCGTGCCACAGGACCGAGAAGGGACCTTCTCCACCAAGCTCTTTTGCCGCTACCAACGAAACGAGAAGGCGTTGGTCTTGGCGTTGATGGAGATGTACCTAGAAGGCGTTTCTACCAGGAAGGTCAAAGACGTAACCGAGGAGCTGTGCGGCACCTCCTTCTCCAAGAGCCTCGTCTCCTCGTTGGCCGGCCGTCTGGACTCGGAGCTTCGGGCTTGGCGCAGCCGAGCGTTGGAAGCGGAGGGCTATCCCTACGTCTTCGTGGACGCCCGCTACGAGAAGGTGAGGGTTGGCTCTCGGGTGGTAAGCCAAGGGGTCTTGGTAGTCTCGGCGGTGCGCAACCCGGACGGTTTGCGCGAGATACTCGCCGTGGAAGTGGCTGACACCGAGAGCGAAGCGGCCTACCACGAGCTGTTCCGCTCCCTAAAGAGCAGGGGCCTCAATGGCGTCGAGCTGGTGATCTCCGACGACCACGAGGGGCTCGAGGCCGCCGTCGCTCGGCACTTCCAGGGAGCATCGTGGCAACGCTGCCAGGTTCACTACGCCAGGAACCTCCTCGGGATAGTGAGCTACGCAAGTCGCAAGGAGCTCGGGGCGGATCTCAGGGCTATCTTCGCCGCGCCTGCTAGGGAGCAAGCCCTCCGGATCGCTTCGAGCGCGGCCGAGAAGTGGCGCAAGAAGAGAGGTAGGGAGAAGGTGGCCGAGCACATCGAGGAGCATCCGGAGGAATGCCTCACCTGCCTGAGCTTCCCGGAGAGCCATAGGAGGCGCATCCGCACGACCAACGGCCTCGAACGCCTCAACCAGGAGATAAAGCGCCGCACCAGGGTGGTGAGGATCTTCCCGAACCCGGAATCGTGCCTACGACTAGTTACGGCTTTGGCGGTCGAGCAATCCGAGGAATGGGTCACGGGGAGGCGCTACCTGGATATGCGCGAGCTCGCAGAGCATCGCCGGGAAGAGAAGCGGCAAGCGAAGGGGGTGGCGCTCATGCAGAGCTGAAGGAAGGATCGATCTTGGAGGAAATTACAGAACTTTCGGGACTTGACCGGAAAGCGGTATGGAGAAGCAAACGGTTTACGTGGGGTCTCTGGACCCAGAAACCACTGTCGGAGAAACTGTGTCCTTTACTGCTAATCTTCTGGGCACGGCGCACGTTAATGGCGGTAAAGAGGGCGGTGGCTTGGACTACACGTTCTACCGTCTACGGGATGGCAACTTTAGGGTGCTCGTGGAGGGTGAGGGGGTTACCATGTTGGTCCCGTCGGACATGAACGAGGCAGTCTCTAGAGGTCGGCGTAACAACTTCAACTACGGGCGTATGACGCTGGAAGAGATGAAGGCGCATTCGTACGATTTCGGGACGGTCTACGAGCAATTGATGGAGAACCATCCCGAAACCGTACGGAACAGGGTGCGAGACATAGACTAACTCAACAATAGAGCTGATGTCTTTCTGAAGGTGGATGCTGCTAAAGGCGCTCGGTCTCGAAGCTCTGTCGTTTGATGATCTAGCTCGGGCAGTATAGGAACACGGTGGCAAGCTGTATGTACCGGAGAAGATCGGTGCTCCTGTCCGCTGACACACGATTGCGGTTGGTCGAATTGGAGCCATGTCTCGGGCTTGAATCTGGCCAGATCCGCTTCCCATTTCCCCCATTGCTCCGTTTTTGAGTAACATAACTCTTCCTGCTAAATAGATTGAGGGGAGAAACATGGCTTACCTGGAAGGAAGGCTTCGGACGAACGCCGAAGAGGGCGAGCACACCGGCTTCGTGCTCGAAGTGGAGGCGGATCTCTCGGCAGTTGAGAACACGGAGGAACTGGCTGACGAGCAGGTCGCCATTACTGGGGAGGTCGTGATCGTTGACTACCCGGAGCGGGGCAAGGTCCTGATCTTCCGGGCTACTTCGGCGGCTGCTATCGAGGAGGAAGAGGAGCTGGAAGAGGGCGAGTAGCCTCTACCTGGCGGGCGGATGGAAAACCCAGACGACCCTGCCCTGTATCCGCACGCTCTCGGCGGGGACGACGATGTCTTCGTGGCCGCCGTTTCTTGGACGGAGCCTGACCAGATCCCCCTCTCGATAGAGCTTCTTGACGGTGACCTCGTCTCCGCCGTCGAGGAGGGCGACCACGATCTCCCCGTCGGCGGGATCTTCGTCCTCCTCGACCACGAGCAGGTCCCCGTCCTCGATCCTGGCTCCCGTCATGCTCTGGCCGACGACCAGCAGCAGATACCGCCTTTTTCCCAAACCGGCAGTGAGCAACTCCGCCGCCAGTGAATACACCTCGTCTTCCAGCGCAACGGCTTCGAGGCCGCGTCCGCCTGCGATTCTACCCATCAGAGGTACATCTTCACCCAGGACCGCCTCCCAGCCCTTCACCGTGAGCTTTGGCGTTCTGAGCCGGTCGTGCAGCCGCTCCAGATACCCCTCGTCCTCCAATCGCCCGAGATGATGGTAGACGGTCTGGGAGCTTTTCAGGCCGACGCCCCGTGCGATCTCCCGGATGCTCGGCGGCGCCCCCGACGACTGCGAACCACGCGCCAGAAAACGGAGAATCTCCAACCTCTTCGGGGGTAGCTGTCCGGCCACTACATCCTCCTCGAAAATTGCCTCAGGTGTAATTTACCTCATTTTACTCTGGACATCAAACAGTTGTTTGGTCTATATTGGAGGGGACAAACGGAGAAGGAGGAGCGTTCCCAACCTGCGATCCTCGGAGGCCGAACAGGCGGCCAACTGGAGTGGCTTTCCGGGGGTTCGGAGGAGGATGAGAACGCTGTCCCCTGACCTGGATTTTACCGGGTGGGGCTGGCCGTCCCGACCCTGAAGTTACCGGGGACGGCTCCTCAGTCGACAGGGAGGAGGGGCTGTCAGGGGTGGATGGAGCGTTGCGAGAATACTGCGGAAGTCCGTGGCGCGGGGATACGGGCCCTCCAGTGGGCGGGATAGGCTGTTGGAGGATGATTTGTTGACCCAGATCCTGCCCACCACGGTCTCGCTGCTGGCGCTCGCGCTCTCACTGGTGAACCTGTATTTGCAGAGGCGGGATCGCCGTCCCAGGCTCAAGGTCCGGACCCGCTACGAATACCGGGTCGAGGATCTTACGGCGGAGGCTGATGGCGAAGAAGGCGCTTCGCCGCGTATCCACTACGACTCCCAGGAGGGGCTATACCTCGGGCTTGGCGATTTCCTGCGGGAGTACGAGCTGGATTATCCGAGGGGCAAGCCCCTGATCCGATTCTCCCTTTCCAACGAAGGAGAGCGGGTCATCTACCTTGCGAGCATCCGGCTGATCCTTCGCACCGGGAAGCGGCTCTTCCGAGAGCGGCTGGTGCTCGACCCCGTGCAGGACAGGGCGATCTCACCCGAACTCGCCGGGGACACATCAAATCTCATCCACTCGGAAGATGACAACGGCCGGACGGTGGAGCTCGTCCCCGGCGACAGCGCCGGTTACAAGCTGGAACTGGTGCGCCTCGCCAACACGCTTAAACAGGAAGGCTACGTCGGGAACAGCCGCCTCACGCTGGAAGCCACCGACAGGATCGGCAACGCCTACCGCGCTCGTTTCGAGGTAAACACTGACCTGTGGGCCTATCCACGAGAGTAGATAAGGTCACCTTCGGACGTGCGGAAGTAAACAAATATTTCCAACTGTTTTCTGAACATGTTGTGTTGCTCAAAAGATTGCCAGATAGTATGCTGAACGGGAAGTGTCTTGCATCATATGTCTCGGACAGGGGGATTTTGCAGATTCGTTTCGTAGATCGTACGAACGAGGATATCGACAAGTTAGTACAGATCTGTTGGCAAGAGCAAGGTCTGCACCAAGGAGAGTACTTTCAAATCCCGGATCGTACAGAGATGGGTCCTAACGAGCTAATAAATGATGAGCGTGAGGACGAAGTCGAGGCTGCGGAAGAGCGTCCCCAAAACGGAGCACATTCTATTGATCTATCAGCGTTGAGCGCCGACAGATCTCAAGAGGATAACATTCAATCAGATAATACAGATGTAAAGCGGCTACTGATCGCGGTTGACAGTGGAGTTGTGGATCTGGGAGAGTTCGTAGGAGGGGCAATTGCATTCGCGGTACGTGGAGCGGCAGTCTGTTTGATGGACGAAGGCATTACGGTGCTCAGGTATAGCACCGGTCCAATCTTGATAGATGAGCATAATCAGGTTCCTGTCTTCAGATATATGGGTGAAAGATTGGGCAAAGAAGACCTCTACCTTGCTAGGACTACTCATGGGAGCCTGATGCCCCGTCCCTCGGCCTTCGACACAGGCAACCAGCTGCGTGACAGGTGTCGCAACTTTGTGGAGCGGATGGTTCAAGAGGAGGCATTGAGCGTCCTAGCAAGCAACGGGGGAGGACTGCTACTTCTTGACGGGGCTCTGCCTGCTGGTACATTCGATACCCCGCAAGAGTACCTGCGAAGCATGTTACGCGCTGCGGCGAGGAGCAAAGTAGACATCGCAGCCGTAAGCAAAAAGTCTCGTGTGGCGGTTGGTGGTAGACCTGTCAGCGCGCTTTTCGATGATCTCCCTATTTGCTAGGAACCTTCGTGAGTACCATGCGCTATTGCTAAGCGGGATAAACGGTGCGACGAAGAACTTCCCGCTTGTCTTTAAGGTGAGGGACTTTGGGTTGCCTACATCAGGCGAAACGCGGTCGATGTGGGAGGCCATGAAGCAAACTGGACAAGCTGTGCGCCAATAGTTTGAAGAACTCGGACAAAACTACAGGTCAAACAAGCGATCGTGTCGAAGCTCTTAGCTATGTAACATCTGAAAACAACGCCGGAAGCGGATGGATGGAGGAATGGTATGCTGCACTCGAAGAGCAGTTTAAGGTCGAGGGTTCTCTGACTGCAGAATTACGCCATCTTTGCGATGCAGATGGGAACGAGGAACTTCCCATACACTCTTGGTATAACCTCAAAGAAGCGTTCTCTTCACAATTCCCAGTATGGATTGTGCGGCGTCTCCGTGAGACTTACGGCTTCAATCCAAGCACTGCCTTGGACCCTTTTGCGGGCGGCGGTACGTCTCTGCTAGCGCTGTCTCAGCTAGGCATTGATGCAACAGGCGTCGAGTACAATCCTTTTATAGCCTGGGCAGCCAAGGTCAAGTCTTTGTGGCGTACATACGATGTGACGGAGGCGAAGGCAGCTTTGGAGAGTTTAGGGAGTCTCGCACCGCCAAGACGGTTACGGATGAATTGGCCTCTTATTTCCTCTTTCAAGACTACAAAATATTTCCGCAAGAATGACGTGCGGGTTTTGCTTCATACTCTAGCTCGCATCTCGGATCTAGACGTGAGTTTCTCAACCAAGCAGTTGCTGCGCACTGGTGTGGCCGCTACCATCGACGAGGTTTCTAATCTTCGCAAGGATGGGCGGGCTCTGCGCCACGTGCGAAAGCCCTATCGCCCGACTGCCGAGGTAGCGTTGGAAAATCGCTGGCGGATCATGCTGGATCAGCTCTCCACAATCTGCGGAGAGCAACAGCCAGATAAACAAGGAGAATGCTGCGTCTGGTTGGGAAGCGCGCTAGACTTATCCTACACGCTTGATCCCTGGTACCAGACCCGCGGTTCAGAACTTTCTTCAGCCTACTACGATCTCGTACTGTACTCGCCTCCTTATCTGAACAACTTCGACTACTCTGAGATCTACAAACTAGAACTCTGGCTCTTGGGTTTTCTGGAAGATTACAGTCAGTGGCGTACCTTGCGACGAGGGACGGTACGATCACACCACAGCATAAAATTCCCTGTTACCGCTCATCTGGCCGAAGATCCCAGGATGAACGGTCTCTCTGAAAAGATTCATGGCTTGGCTGAATCAAGATATTTAAAGAACTATGCCCAGGAGAATATGCCGCCCATCATCCTTGGGTACTTCGATGATATGTATATCGCTTTGCGAGAGCAGCATAGGGTTCTCAAGCCAGGTGGATTCTTAGTATATATGATAGCAAACTCACGCCACTCAGAGTTACCTATAGCGACAGATGTGGTCCTTGGGGAAATAGCTAGGAGAATCGGATTCGAGCCAGTAGAGTTGATAGTGGTTCATAAACGCAATGGGCGCACGAAGAAGAAGCGCTTCCTCAGAGAGAGAGTGTAGTAATTCTGAGGAAGCCTGACAAATCTCTTGAAACTCAAGAGCTATAGAGAATTAGCTACGTTTGGTTGCGAGCGCCGAGAGGCGGTGCATGGCGTCCCGCTGCGCCGGATAGAGTGAACTGTAAACTTCGTAGTACGCTTCGTAGGTTTTTACGCGTTCCGGGTCGGGATCGGTGACCTCGTCCCTCATCTTCACCCTGGAGGACGCTTCTTTCACGTCCGCGTACACCCCGGCCGCGACGCCGCCGAGGAGGGCCGCGCCATATGAAGGTCCTTCGTCTGTGGTGGTTCGGTGGATGGAGAGGTCGTACACGTCGGCCTGAAGGCCACGCCAGAGAGGGCTGCGGGCCCCGCCGCCGGTGGCCCGCACCTGCTCGACGGGCACGCCGAGGCCGCGCATGATCTCCAGCGAATCCCGCAGGCTGAATACCACGCCCTCCATCAGCGCCCGCGTCATGTGCGACACCCCGTGCCGCGTCGTGAGGCCCAGGAAGCCCCCGCGTGCCTCCGGGTCGAGGTGGGGAGCGCGTTCCCCGGACAGGTACGGCAAGAAGACGAGCCCTTCCGCTCCCGGTTCGATCTGTGAGGCGGCCTCGACGAGTTCTTCGTAGTCGCTACTCAGAGCGTCGCGCCACCACGAAAGGGAGCCGCCCGCCGAGAGGGTGACGCCCATCAGGTGGTACGTGCCGGGAACAGCGTGGCAGAAGGCGTGCAGCCGGCCCGAGGGATCGGGGTTGAACTCGTCCGCGTGGGCGAAGAGCACCCCGCTCGTCCCGACCGACGAACTGACGAGCCCCGCTTCCACCACCCCGACGCCGACCGCCGCCGCTGCGTTGTCCCCGCCGCCAGCGGCCACCGGAATACCTGCGGATAGGCCAACATCCTCTGCGACTTCCTGGCGAAGTTCGCCCGTGTTCTCCGGTCCTTCGTACACCTTCGGCATCCACTCGGACGGAAGTTCGAGGGAATCCAGGATCTCCGGCGACCAGTCTCTTTCGCCCACGTCGAGCAGCAGCGTACCCGATGCGTCCGATGCGTCGGTGGCGTACTCTCCGGTCAGCAGGAGACGTACGTAGTCTTTGGGAAGAAGGACTTTCGAGACCTTCTCGTAGTTCTCCGGTTCCTCGTCGCGCAGCCAGACTATCTTGGGGGCCTGGAAGCCCGTTATTGCGGGGTTGCCGGAGATGGAGATCAGACGTTCTTCTCCAACGGCCTCCGTGATCTTCCCGCACTGCTCTCCCGTGCGCTGGTCGTTCCACAGCAGCGCGGGACGTATGATCTCGTCCGAGGAATCGAGAAAAACCGATCCGTGCATCTGGCCCGTCAACCCGATGCCGACCACTTCGCCCCCGGCGTTCTGGGCCGCTTTCGCCAAAACTTCCTTCGACGCCCGCCACCAGTCCTCCGGGTTCTGCTCGCTCCAGCCGGGGTGCGGGCTGTCGAGCGGGTACTCGGCGGAGGCTTCGGCCAGGATCTCGCCCGATTCGGCGTCAATCGCCAGGGCTCGCGCTCCCCCGGTTCCTACATCGAGGCCGAGCAGGACGCTCATGCTTCCTGGCTCCGTCGCGTCTTCGCCTCGCGGCGGCGGTCCACGACCTCGGATTCGTACCCGGCGTCCATGCCGAGAACCTGGTAGAAGGTCCGCTGCCCGGCCAGGGCGTCGGCGTTGGCTTTCGCCTCGCGCAGCGCTTCGCGGTCTATGCGGGCGGCGAGGTCGTAGATGTACTCCCATTGCAGGATGGCGCGCCTGACGGCCCCGATCTGGTCCTCCGTGTACGGGTACAGGTCGTAGCCGAGCAGCTCGCCGTTCTCGCCGTAGCCCACGTCCTGCAATGTCTGGGCCAGCTCCAGGGTCTGCACGAAGAAGTTGGTGCCGACCACGTTGTCGTCGTCGAAAGCGCCCCAGCCATCGTTGGCATGCTGGTGGCCGAGCTTGCCCTCCATCGCCAGCAGGTCCGCGTACTCGGCCAAAGGCTCGCCGTTCATGATGAGGTGCTGCCAGTCCATGTTCACGAGCAGGTTCGACGTATCCACCCCCAGGGCGTTGACCTTCTGGATGGTGAAGAGCGTCATCCCAATGTTGCGCATCAGGATCTTCATGGCCGGCTCCGAATTCTTGTGCTCCAAAAAGACCTTGACGCCCCGTTCGTTGGCGTGGTCCGTGATCTCCGCGACGCCCTCGATGAAGGCGCGCCAGGCTTCGGCGTAGGGGCGCTGGAAGGCGTAGTTGTAACCCTCGGCGCCGGGCCAGATGATAAAGTTAGCCCCCATCTCACCGGCTAGGTCCACGCCGCGCTTGAGGGTGTTTATGCCCTGGCGGCGCAGCTTATCGTCAGGGTTGATGAGCGCGCCCCTGCCGTACGTCGGGTCGGGATGAAGGCCAGCGGCGATGACAGGAAGATCCATGCCGTGTTCGGATAGCACTGGCAGGATCTCCTGCACGTTGTCTTCGTTGACCTCGCCTGGGTAGTGATACTCCAGGCCGTCCAGGATGTCGTGGAGGCCCTCGCATACCCTCCGGGTCTTGTCCACCATCGGCTCGTCGGCGATCTCATGGTGGTATCCGGGCGGTACGAAACGGGTCACGGCGGGACCGAAAGCCCATACGCCGACAGAGTTCTTTAGAACGTTCAACTTCCCCTCCTGTCCGGCGGCGGAATGTCTCCGCGTGTCGCTCCTCTTTCCTGGCTTCAGTATAAGAAACGGGTGCGAGGCTGTACACCCGGCGCCTTTGCCTGCGTTGCGGATGGAAAATTCGGGTATACGGATGGGGTTGGATGATTGGGGCCGGCGTGGCCTGGGGTGGCTGCGCCACCAGGGAAAGGGTGATTTCATTGGCTGCTGGCACTGCTAATGCTTCGGGCGGGGGTACGAACAGGTTCGCGTATATCGTAGCGGTCATCGCTGCGATCGGGGGGTTGTTGTTCGGTTACGACACCGGGATCATCTCCGGCGCGCTGCTCTTCATAGCGGACGATTTCAAGCTCTCGGACACGGCCCAGCAGTTCGTGGTGGCATCGCTGCTTCTGGGTGCGGTGTTCGGCGCACTCGGTGGCGGGCCGCTCGCCGACCGGGTGGGACGGCGGCGCGCGATCATGGCCGCCGCGGCCATCTTTATCCTGGGATCACTGGCGTCTGCCGCAGCGACCGGGGCTGTGTTCCTGGCGATCGCGCGTTTCGTGCTGGGGCTGGCCGTTGGCGGCGCAGGGATGGTGGTGCCGGTATACATCGCGGAGGCGTCGCCCAGCAACGTGCGCGGATCTCTCGTGTCGTTGCAGCAGTTCCTCATTACCGTGGGTATCCTGCTCTCGTACCTGATCAACTACCTTCTTTCTGACGCCGGGGCGTGGCGCTGGATGTTGGGGCTTGGTGTCGTCCCGGCCGCGGTGCTCCTCGTCGGCATGTTCTTCCTGCCGGAGAGTCCGCGGTGGCTGATGTCCGTGGGCCAGAGCGACGAGGCACGCGCCGTGCTGCGGCGCTCGCGCAACTCTGACGAGGAGGTAGATGAGGAGTTAAGCGCCATCACCAGCCAGGAGAGTGCAGAGGAGCGCACCAGGTACAGGGATCTCATCAAGCCCCGCTACCGTCCGGCGGCGACGGTCGGGATCGGGGTGGCGTTCATCAACCAGATGGTCGGCGTGAACGCGGTGATCTACTACGCACCGACCATCCTCCAGGACGCGGGCTTTGGCTCCTCCGGCGCAATCCTGGCGACCACGGGCGTCGGGCTCGTGAACTGCGTGGTCACCGCCATCGCCCTGCTCTCCATCGACCGCATCGGACGCCGGCCGCTGCTCCTGGCCGGCACGGGCGGCGTGACGTTCGCCCTGATCGTGCTCGGCGGAGCTTACCTTTTGCCAGAGAGCGCCGGCGCCCTGCTGAACGTCGTCCTGGTTGTTGGCCTGATGGTCTACATCGCCTCGTTCGCGGCGTCGCTCGGAATCTGCATCTGGCTTCTGAACTCCGAGGTGTACCCGCTGGAGATCCGGGGCAAAGGCTCGGCGGCCGGAAGCATCACCCACTGGACGCTGGACATGATCATCTCCTTCACCGTCCTGACCTTGATCAACACGATCACCGAGACGGGCACGTTCTGGCTGTATGGGGTCTTCGGGATCATCGGCATCCTGTTCTTCCTCCGCGTGGTGCCCGAAACGAAAGGCCGCAGCCTGGAGGAGATCGAAGCCGACATGAAGGGCCGCTCGGACTTCGGTGCCGAAACGGCCGGGCAGCAGAGCAGCTAGCGGGAGCCGGGCTTGACCCAGAGCGGGGACCGCACCCTGAAGGTCGGCATCCTGGGGTGCGGTCCGATCTCCCAGTTCGCCCACTTCGAGGCCTGCCACAAGGCGCGCAACGCCGAGCTGTACGCCATCTGCGACGCGGCCGAAGACCTGCTGGAGAGGATGGCCGTCATCCACCAGCCTGAGAAGGCTTACGCGGACTACGATGAGATGCTGGCCGACCCGGAGGTCGAAGCAGTGGTCGTTGCGATCGCGGACCAGTTCCACGTGCCGGCCGCGATGAAGTCGATAGAAGCCGGCAAACACGTCCTCGTCGAGAAGCCGATGGGAACGAACGTCGAGGAGTGCGAGGAATTGCGGGAGAAGGTCGCGTCCTCCGGTCTGGTGTTGCAGGTCGGCACCGAAAAGCGCTTCGACTCCGGAATAGCCTTCGCCCGCCGCTTCGTCCGGGAGGAGATGGGCGAGATGCTGGCGCTCAAGGCCTGGTACTGCGACTCCACGTACCGGTACGACATGACCGACACCCTGCAACCCATCCCGGTGACCAGCGACCGGGTGCGCAAGCCAGAGGGCGATCCGAAGGCCGATCGGCGACGCTACCTCATGCTGGCCCATGGAAGCCACCTGCTGGACACCGCCAGGTTTCTGGGAGAGGAGATCGAGAGCGTCCGCGCCCGGCTCGTCGAGAAGTTCGGCGCCCGCTGCTGGTTCGCCGAGGCCCGGTTCGCCGACGGCAGCGCGGGCCATCTAGACCTGACGTTCGCCGTCCGCATGGACTGGCACGAGGGTTTCCAGATCTACGGCGAGCACGGCAGCGTCGTGGGCAAGACCTACAACCCCTGGTATCTCCGGTCCAGCGATGTGGAGTGCTTCTCGATGAGGGATGGACAGTACCACCGGCCTCTGGGCGAGGACGCCCACTTCTTCCGGCGCCAGCTGGAAGGCTTCGCGGACGCCGTCCTCGAAGGCGCGCCGATGCTCGGGGCGGACGCCGACGACGGCCTCGCCGCCGTGCGCGGCATGGTCGCCATGGCCCGCTCTGCGGAGACCGGCGAAACCGTCAGGCTCTCTGAGGTGGAAGGCGCCGTGTAGTGCAACCCGGTATCTTCGCAAAGACCTTTCCCCGCGCTTCGGTCGAGGAGGTCTTCGACGCCATGCGGACGCACGGTTTCGAGCACACGCAATTCAATATGTCCTGTGCGGGGTTGCCTTCGATGCCGGACGGGATAGATCCCAGCGTAGCCGCCCGCATTCGCAACGCCGCGATGGAGCGGGGCATAGTCATATCGGCCGTGTCGGGCACGTTCAACATGATCCACCCCGACGAAGAGGTGCGCTGGACCGGACTGCGACGGCTCGGGGTGCTGGCGGCCTCCTGCGAAGAACTCGGCGCGTCTACCATCACCCTCTGCACGGGAACTCGAGACCCGTACGACATGTGGCGCCACCATCCTGATAACGAAGCACCGGAAGCCTGGAGGGATCTCCTCTCCGCCATGCAATCCGCCCTGGACGTGGCAGAAGAGAACAACGTCACCCTCGCCTTCGAGCCGGAACCGGGCAACGTGGTTTCCTCAGCCGCCAGGGGACGCCGCCTGCTGGACGAGATGGACTCTGCACGCCTCAAGGTGGTCATAGATGCCGCCAACCTCCTTCAAAACACCAACCCGGTGCGAGCCGACAAGGCCCTCGGTGAGGCGTGCGAGTTGCTCGGAGACGACATCACCCTCGCCCACGCCAAAGATATCACTGCCTCGGGAGAGGTCGTGGCGGCGGGGAAAGGCATGGTGGATTACGATGCGTACCTGGAGTTGCTGCGTCGGGCCGGGTTCGAGGGGTCTATCGTACTACACGGGCTGGACGAGACGGAGGTGGGGGAGAGCGTGGCGTTTTTGCGCGGCAGGCTGGTGGAGATCAGGGACGAACGATGATGCCCGTATTCGGGCGTAAAGGCATCCTGTAGTGGCTGAAGTATCGCAGCGCGCGCCTGACGCCTCCGGCAACGATAGGCCGGTGATCGGGGTGGATCTGGGCGGAACCCTGATCCGGGCCGCACTCTCGAACCGGCGGGGAGAGATCGTGGACCGCCGCGAGATCCGCACCCTCGCCGACGAGGGCGTCTCCGCTGTCCTTGACCGCATCATCGGGCTGGTGGAAGCGTTGCATGAGCAGTCCCCCGGCGTGTCAGCGGTCGGTATCGGATGTCCCGGTCCCCTCGATTCCAGGAGTGGTGTTGTGTACAGTCCGCCAGCCTTCCCCGGCTGGCACGACGTTCCGCTGGCCCGGATGGTACAGGAGCGGACGGGCATACTTTCCTCCGTCGGCAACGACGCGAACGTTGCGGCGCTCGGCGAGTTCGAGTACGGCGCGGGCCGGGGCGTCCGCCACCTCGTGTACATCACCGTTAGCACCGGCGTGGGCGGCGGCGTCATCGTGGACGGGCTTCTACTGGAGGGCCGGCGGGGCTTCGCAGGGGAGATCGGGCACACCATCCTGGAGCCGGAAGGTCCACTCTGCGGCTGCGGGGGGCGGGGCCACGTGGAGGCGCTTGCTTCCGGTACTGCTATCGCCCGCCAGGCCCGCGAGGCGCTGGACGGCGGGCGCGAGAGCATCATCGGGGAGATAGCCGGGGACGAGGGCGTCACGGCTCGGACGGTAGCCGAAGCGGCGGAGCGGGGTGACGAACTGGGCCGGGAGCTAATCCGGATCGCCGGACACTGGCTCGGGTATGCCATGATCAACATGGTCCACCTCTTCAACCCGCAGGTGATCGTGATCGGCGGCGGCGTCTCCCAATCCGGCGAGCTCCTGCTCGAACCCATGCGCGAGACGCTCTTCGACGGCCTGATGCCGGTTTTCGGGGAGGATCTGCGGATCGTGCCCCCCGGCCTCGGCGTCGACGCCGGGCTCTACGGCGCCGTTGCCCTCGCCCGCCGAACCGCCGGAGCCTCATGACACTGAGGATGCGGGATCACCTTACGCGGGCATCCCGCAGCTCAAGTATCCCTCCCGGTCCGCTCCCGTAGCGGCCCGTAGACTTCGGAGAAGATTCTGGCGTACTCGCCGTACTCCCCGGATGGTTCGATGGACGCCTCGTACTCCGGCGGCGGCACGGATTCCGTATCAGGATAGACACCTGCCCCAAGCCCGGCCAGCATCGCGGCTCCACGCGCCACGCACTCCGGGTCGGAGACGACGCGCACCGGCAGGCCGGAAACATCAGCCTTGAGCTTCGCCCACAGTGCGTTCCTTGCCCCGCCGCCGAGGAGCGTTATGCGGGTGGGCTTAGCGCCGGAGACTTCTATGGCGCGCTGGAGGTCGTGGTTCATCTGAAGGGTCAGCCCTTCGAGGACGGCCCGCAGCAGGTGACCGGGACCGCTCCCGTGACCCAAATACGCCATCAGGAGTGCGTCCTCGTCGGGCTCCGCGTCCGTGGGGGGCAGGCAAGCGCCGCCCGAGCCGGGAGCCAGGGCCGCCGCTTCCTCCGTCCAGCGGATCAGGTCGCGCTCTTCAGCCCCGAGGAGACTGATGAGTTGCTCGATAACGCCGCCGCTCCTCGGCAGCGTGGTCGCCAGGTAGTAAGTGTCCGGCAGGACGTGGCTGCCGGCCGGGAGCCCGAGTTCATACGCGGCATCGTCGAGCGGAGGATGGGGTAGCGTCAGGAGCGAAGCCTCTGCGGTGCCCATCGAATCCACGATCTCACCAGCACCCGTCGCCCCCGCCCCGAAGGAGCCGCATATATGGTCGTGCCCGCACACAACGACGGGCACGCCTTCTTCAGATCCGAGCCTCCGCGCTCCCTCGGCGGATAGCTTCCCCGGCCCGGTCCCGGACAGGCACACTGGTGGAAGCAACCTCGCCGGTATACTTGCCAGTGCGCATAGCTCTTCGTCCCACTCCCCGTCTGCAAGGTGGTAGAGCATGGTGCGGACAGCTAGGGACGGGTCTGTGCCGCGCTCGCCGGTCATGCGGAAGACCGCGTACTCGGCGATACCGAGCCAGTGAACGGCGCGTGCCCACACATCCGGGACGTTCTCCCGCGTCCACTCCATCTTGCACGCGGAGAATAGTGGGGCCGGATGCAGGCCGGTTCGGGAGGAAAGATCCCTGGGGTCCAGGCGTTGCCGCCACCGGGCCGCCTGGGGTACCGCACGTCCGTCGAACCAGGCGATGGCCGGGGCGAGGGGCGCACCGTCCTCTCCCAGCAGGAACCCGGCCTCACCTACGCTAGAGACACCAATAGCTTGCGGCGTCCCCACTTCTGAGATTACCTTGGCTACGGCGTCGAAGGCAGCTACTTCCAGCGAACCAGCCTCGTACTCGGCCCCGCCACCGTAGAGCCACGTTGTCGGGGTTCGCCTGCGATATGAGGACGGGAGACGATCATCCTGGCCGTAGGCGCAAGCCTTCACATGGGTCGTGCCGATGTCCAGGCCAAGCAGTGTCAGGGGGCTCCCCTCCGCAGTTTGCCCTCACAAGGTAGCGGCGATGCGCAAGTTCTGCAGCCGTATCACGATCCACGCGCCTCTGAATGGAGGTTGGTAATAGTAAGTAATCTTGCTTGTAACGGCAAAAATCACTCATTTGGGGGATGTGTCCCTACTCCCCGTAACTTAAGCTACTAATCGCACATAGAGAAACCAACAGTCGGCAGGCAGGAAGAGGTGGGCGGATGAACGTTTACGAGCACGAACTGGCGAAACAGAGGATGGCGGACTTTATTGTGACCCGTGAGAATGAACGCTTGGCCAGGGATCTTCATCGGGCCAGCAAGAACTCCCGCAGGGGCATGGGTGTACGCGCCGTGGCGTTCATCACAACGCTGTTCCGCATCTAAGAGGCTCCGTCAGTAGGCGAGTAGCCTAAGTATCGAGAGATGATAGGAAGGCTGTCGAATCACTTTGAGAGCTGCCAAGTATGAAAGATTGCCGGCCGGTTGACGGAAGCTCTAGGACGAATTTGCTCGTAGCCCGACGGCGGTAGAAATTCCGCCGAAGGTGCCTACTCGCAATTGGAGAGGGCCGGAGGTTCATCCCCGGGCCCTCTCGTCTCGTTGGTCTACCCTAAGACAAACATCTCACAGCGGCTCCGCCGGCCGCATGCGTGGACGTGGTCAGGAGCTCTTACTGTCGGAAGCTCCCAATCTGGACGGCGCATGATTACTTTGTCACGGCTTCGAAGGATACAAGAAGAACTCTCATGCCTTTGATCCCGGATGGCCGCGTACTCTACGCATAGGAGCTTCGCGAGCGTTTCGCGGCGCCGGCCTTCAACGTCTGCAACTTGGAGATGGCCCAGGGCGCTGTCGAGGCGGCAAAGGTGGAGGATGCCCCGATCATCCTCCAGACCTATCCGGGAGACCTGGCGCACGGCGGCGCGCCGCTGGCCGCCTTGCTAAGGAAGCTGGCCGAGGGGTCGAGCGTGCCGGTAGCTCTGCACCTGGACCACGGGGAGGGACGGGAGATGATCGCGGGCCGCCTGCGCGACGGGTACTCCTCCGTGATGTTTGATGGGTCGCGCCTCGACCTGGATGAAAACATTCGTCAGACCCAGCGGCTGGCGGAGGTTGCGCACGCTTTCTCGGCTTCGCTGGAAGCGGAGATCGGGCTGTTCGGCGGCGATCACGGCTCCGTGGTTTTCACGGACCCTGCAGAGGCCGAACGCTTCGTCTCCGAGTCGGGGGCGGACACGTTGGCCGTCTGCGTTGGATCGGAGCACCACCAGCAGAGCCGCCTGGATCTGGAACGCCTGGAAATATACGGTCGTATGGGGAATCCGATGGTGCTACACGGCGGCTCCGGCATCCATCCCGACGACGTGCGGGCGGCAGTGAAGCTGGGGGTCGTGAAGATCAACATCGGTCACGCCATCTCCGTCGCGATGAACGAGGGCGCACGGGAAGCCCTTGAAGCCGGGCTCGACCACTACGCCATGATGAAGGTGATGCGGGGGAAGGTTCGCGAAAAGGCTGTGGAGAAAATCCGGCTCATGGGCGCCGCTGACGCAGCGGTACCACCGCCAGCCTGAGAGTCCGTGCCAGCGGAAGACTACAACGCCTACCTGTAGAATACCCGCCAGGGGCAGAGGTCACGGAAGAGGAGAACGGCTTTGTCCGGGTTTGCGGCGGACCCAGGAATATGAACACCTACCCCATAAAACTGCTGTATCATGTCAGGATCTACTCCTTTGGGGAACGTTCGATCCTCGATATGCTCGGTGAAAAGGAGGCGTCTGACGGCGGCGTCGCCGAGACCCGGGAGGTGAGCGACTACCCCGACGCCCGCGCCCCGGTGACCAACGGCGGATACGCCGGCCGTCGACGCCGGCCGTCGGCTACACGATCTCGTCGAAGAGTTTCCCGGAGAGCTCGTAGGAGAGAGATGGAGCGGGCCACACTTCTACCGGCCGGTATCGGAGAGGTAAACGTCTTGCCCCTGGATGCCCCAGAGTATTCTGATCTCATCGCGTGCTACGCGCCGGACCTGGAGCGGGACGTGATCTTACCGCTGCGCGAAGCTGGCTACCCGGATGAACAAGTATGCTCGCTGGGCGAGGTGGGGATCTAGACTCAGGAATCTGATGGGAGGAGAGTTTTGGGCAGGATAGTGGCATTGGGCGAGGTAGTGTCGGACATATATCAGTCCGAGGGCGAATCGCTGGTGGAGTTGCCTTTCATCGCGCGTCCCGGCGGCGCGCCGGCGAACGTGGCTGTTGCCGCCGCCCGGCTCGGCTCGGACGCGGCGTTCGTCGGGAGCGTCGGGGACGACTTGTTCGGGACGTTCATCCTGCAGGCGCTGGAGTCCGAGGGAGTGGAAACCTCTGGAGTCGTGCGCCAGAAACCGCCAACGCGGACCTCGCTGGCCTTCGTGGAGATTTCCGACGACGGCGATCGCGAGTTTACGTTCTACCGCTCCAGCCCCGCCGCCGACGAGTTGCTCTCGGAGGAAGACGTGACGGAGAAGCTCATCTCCGGGGCATCGTTCGTGAACTTCGGGAGCATACCCCTGATCCGGGAGCCCGTCCGCTCCGCGACGCACCGGCTGGCCAAACTCGCCAACACCCTCGACATCCCCATCGCCTTCGACGTGAACTTCCGCGAGCACCTGTGGGAGAGCGCGGACGCAGCCCGCAAGGCCGTGGACCCGCTCCTCGACCGCTCCACCGTGGTCAAGATGGGCGACGACGAGCTTATGCCGCTCCTCGGCACCGAAGATCCCGAAGAGGCCGCGCAGATGCTCTTGGGACGCGGCGCCTCCCTGGTTCTCATCAGCCTCGGCCCGGAAGGGGCTTTCTACGCCTCGGAATCGTTCAGCGGAAGCGTCCCGGCCTTCGAGGTCGAGGTCGTGGATACGACCGGGGCGGGAGATGCTTTTCTCGCGGCATCGCTCGTCCATCTCTCCGACACCGTCTGGAACGAGGAAACCGTGCGCGAGGCCGCGCTGCGGGGTACGGCGGCGGGTTCCCTCGCCTGCACGGGTTTCGGGGCCATGAGCGTGCTTCCCACGAAAGAAGATCTGGAACGGTTCATAGCGGAGAGCGGATAGAATCCCGGATGGAGCAATCTCCGGGCTTCCGACGAGGACAGGTCGTCACCCTGTCGGTGACGGCCGTTCTCGCGGCGGCCTACCTCGGGAAGTTCTGGTACCTGCTGCTGACTAACTTGAATTTCCCGTGGGTGCTGGACAGTGTTTCAAGCCAGGCTTCGCTTCTGATCCTGCTTCTTTCCCTGCTTGGGGGTGGGGCGTGCGCCCTGGTCATCTTCGCTGTGTGGCGGGCATCGAAGGCCGGATTCGCGGCGATCTCCGTGGTTACGCTGCTTCTGGCCTGGATGCTATACCCGGTGGCGTGTGATTCGCACGAGAGCTTTGTGGACCAGCCGAACAGGGTGTGCGAATGTCCCGGCGCTGCGCTGACCTACTATCCACAGGGAACAATGGACGGCTCCAAGATTGAATACTGCATCGGCCTCGAACGCGACGTTTCGTAGCCCGCGAACCCGGATCCAGCAACGATCTCGGCGTTGTAGAGGTGCTTCTGGGTCTAATGCCACCTTTCGTGAAGCTCGGATACGGCAGCCCGCTAGCGCCGCACCCAGCTAATCTCGACCGGAACGTCCACCAGCTCTCCGAGCCGCCGGGCGAGCGGTTCGAGCGAGGGTAGTTCCGTGGCGGCGTGCCCGGCATCTACCGCCGTGAGGCCGAGGGCTTCTGCGAGCAGAGCGTCGTGGTAGGAGAGGTCGCTGCTAACGTAGGCATCGGCGCCAGAGGCAGCGGCGTCCCGGATGAAAGAGCCGCCGGACCCGCCGAGAACCGCGATCCGTTCCATCCTTCGTTCTGGGTCGAGGTCCGCGACGAGTCGTGCCGGGAAGCCGAGCCGCTCCGAGACGTGCCCCGCCAGTTCTTTCGGCGTCATCGGCCCCGGTAGCGCCCCGATCCTGCCGTATCCGCAGCCCTGGGGATGGCCTTCGATGGGGTAGATATCCAGCGCGGTTTCCTCGTACGGGTGGGCGGCGATGGCGGCTTCAGCCGCGTGCCGGGCCAGATGCGCGGAAACTATCGTCTCCAGACGCACTTCGGATACCCGCTCCAGACGACCTTTCTCGCCGAGGTAGGGATCGCTCGCCCCGCCGCCGAGGAAGGTTCCCGTACCCGGCGTTCGAAAGGTGCAGCGGGTGTAGTCCCCGATCTCACCGGCACCCGCGCTGCTAAGGGCGTCCGCCACGCTCTCCACGTGGTCTTCCGGCACGAACACGGCGAGCTTGCGGAGTTCACCCTTGGGCGCGACGACCTCCAGCGGCCCTGCGAGCCCGAGGGCGCCGGCCAGCGCGACGGAGACGCCTCCCGGGGCGGCGTCGTAACTGGTGTGGGCGGCGTACACGGTCAGGTTGGAGCGGATGGCCCGCGACAGCAGATCGCCCGGGTAGAGGCTGGTGTCCACGCTATCGATGTCGCCGAAGATGAGGGGATGGTGGAAGAGGAGGAAGTCCGCGCCCTTCTCCTCAGCCTCGTCGAAGACCTCGGGGAGCGGCGTCAGGGCGACGAGGACGCGGTTGACCGGCGCGCTAGCGTCCCCGGCCTGGAGGCCGCAGTTGTCCCAGGATTCGGCGAAGGCGGAAGGGGCAAGAGTTTCCGTGGCCTGGATGACATCCCTCGCAAGCGCCATGTGGGCTCCCTCGCTGTAGACTCCACTGCGTGACGACCACCAGGATAGCCGAACTCGTGTCAGCCGCCACCCGCCTGCCCCTCATGGCGGTCCCGCTCTTCTTCGTGGTCGGCGGGGCTTCGGCGGGTACTCCGGGTCTACTCTGGGCGCTACTTTGCGTCTTTCTGACGAGCGGGCTCTCGCTCCTCTACCTCCTTTTTCTCACCCGTTCCGGGAAGGTCCATGACCCGCGTCACATCCCACAGTCCGAGCGCCTCGGGCCGCTGCGCGTCGTCGCGGCGCTGCATATCGCGGCCTTTGTAGTGGTGACGTTGCTGGACGCGCCCGTTGCATTGCGGGCCGTGCTTCTCTCCTACGCCATCACCACAGCGCTCTTCGCCGGACTCGCGGCGGCGGTCAACCTGTCGCTGCACGCCGCCGGCGTTTCCGGGACGGCCGTGTGCCTGGTGTTCGTCTTCGGGGCGTGGGGAGTGCCGGCCCTGATCCTCATCCCGCTCGTGTGGTGGGCCCGAATTGCTCTGGGACGCCACACGTCCTCCGAACTGGCGCTAGGCGTGCTGGTGGGAGGGGGCGGTACCTGGCTGGCCTTCCAGCTACTCGGGTAAGCGGACTCGGCGACGAACCAGAGGATTGAGCCGAGACTCGCCTCGTGACCTCCACCGTGCGAAGATGGCGCTCTCCCCAGGCTACGGATCCCTTTGGAACTTGGCTAACTTGCATTGTGAGAAGAGGACTCATTTTAGGCCGCTGTGGCTTTGTGCCACTCGGGCGGCATTCCCCGCGGTTCGGGGATGATTACTCGCATCAATCACTGAAAATTCTTGCAGATTCATCGCTAATTCATTGATCGCTTCTACCGTGCGCCTGACCATCTATGGCGGCTACCGGCAAGGAGGAGAAATGGACGATCATCCACGGGCCCTGGGCTGGCAACCGGGTCCGGTAGACGAGCGTGACTACGAGCTCACTTCGTTTCTGCCGAGGCCGGCCCTCCAAGGCGAGAAGGCGTGGGGTTGGGGCGGTATGCCGGATCTCAACCAACTCAGAGAGGGAGCGTGCACCTCGTTCGCCATCGGCAACTCCGTCAACTGTGAACCGAGGCGCCAGAACATCGACAGCGAATACTGCTTTGATGCCTACCACTCGACCACCGAGCATGATGAGTTCCCCGACGACTGGAGCAGCGGACAGACCGGTACCTCCCTACGCAGCGCGATGAAAGAATGGCGCAGGCGCGGTGTGATCCGCTCCTTCGCTTTCTCTTACTCCGTCGAGGAGGTAGTCTCATGGATCCTCACCACCGGGCCGGTATGCATCGGCGTCGAGTGGTGGACCGGGATGGACGATCCTGCGGAAGAGAACGGCTGGTTCATCGAACCGACGGGTAGCGTGCGGGGACGGCACGCCATCTGCATACCCCGAGTTCACTGGGGCATGGGGGATGAGAACTGGGTGGGAGTCTTGAACTCGTGGGGAAGAGAGAACTGGGGCAACAACGGACGTGCCCGGATCTCTGAAAGCTCTTTCAGAACCCTGCTCGAACGTGACTGGAACGCTACGGCCATAGCCGCGGTGGATTAGACGCCTTATCTACCAGGCTGATCCTAGAGTTCATAGACGTTTACGGCACAAAGGATCGCTCATTCTCTACTGAGTTCGCTGTGGCTCTCCACATATGATTGCATGCTCCTGCGCGGCGGAAATCGAACCGTGGTCCGCTGGCTCAATCCGCACCGAAATCCCCGGGCTCTGGCCGGGCGATTGCTGCGAAAACCCTCTAGGGTCCTTCTGCCGACCGGCATCCCGCCCCCGCGCAAGAGGCTAGTGACGTTAGCCGCTTGCCCAGCCGCTCTTTCAGGGCTGGGTCCGCCCCCTCGTCGTAGCTCCTTAGCTCGTAAGGGTCGCGATCCAGATTGTAGAGTTCCTTCTCCCCGTTTTCGTAGCGCAGGTAGAGATAGTTCGTGCTGCGCAGGGCGCGGTAGGAGGGGCGGTCGATGTTCTCCTGTCGGGCACCTTCCGCAACGAAGGCCGTACGCCAGCGAGCCGGTGGCGCCGGTCCGAGCAACGGAGCCAGAGACCGCCCGTCGACGGTCAGCAACGGGGTTGCCACGGTCCACTCGGCGAAGGTGGGGGCTAGGTCGTTATTGAGAACGATCTTGTCTCTTCGTGCGTCGGCTGGAACGCTGGGACCGCGCACGATCAAAGGTACTCTTATATCCTCTTCATAGGCCAGGCGCTTGGGAGGCATCAGGAGGCGATGCTGGCCGGCGTGGTAACCGTTGTCCGAGAAAAAGACGACGTAGGTGTTATCGAGCTCACCCGTATCCCTCAGCGCCCCGACGAGCCTGCCAACCATCCTATCGACGTCTTTCATGGAGCGCAGGCGATTACGGTAGAGACGCTGCGCCTCGGAGATCTGGCCCGACGTGAGCCTCGGGTCGTCCCGGATCCAGGCCGCCTTGTCCGAGACGTCGCGCTCGTTGAATGAGGGTGGACGGGGAAGTTTCGCGTCCTGGTAAAGCGCGTCGTAACGGTCGGCGTGGACGCCGGGGTCATGCGGGGCGTAAGGAGCGACGAACAGGAAGTACGGCGCAGCGGAGCTACCGGCGTGTTGGTTGACAAACGAGACGGCCTCATCCGCGAAGACTTGGGTGTGCGTCCTGCCTTCGGCGTTCTTGCCGTCCATGCCGAAACCTTCCACCTGATCCTTACCCAGGTAAGGCAGCCCGACGACCCTCCCTTTCCAAACGTCCCAGCCGGGCGGCTCGTAGGTGCCGTCGTAGTGGTTGAGGTACTTGCCGACGTAGCCGGTGGTGTAACCGGCATTCTTGAGCCACACAGGCAACGCCTCGGGCTCAAGGGGCCTGAAAGCCTCGGCCCCTCCGTTGGGCGGGTCGTTGTCCATGACGCCATGGTTGTGGGAGTACTGCCCGGTGAGAATAGTCGAGCGGCTGGGGCAGCACAGGGCGTTGGTCACGAAGGCGTTTGAAAACGTGGTCCCGTTGTTGGCCAGCGCCTGGATGTTAGGGTAGTCGGAGAGGTGGCTGGTGAGGAGTCGTTTGTCCAGATCGTCGGCGAGGATGAAGACGACGTTGGGATTTTCGGGGGGCGTCTCCTGAGCCTGCGCCGCGCAGCCGACCAACGAAGGAAACGCCAGGGCGAGCGCGAAGAGCGCGGCGATAAGCAACCGGGGAGACCCGAACATCCCGGGCACATACCGGATCGCACGGGCTCCCCGAAGCTCCGGAAACGTTTGCGGTGGGGCAGACTGGCGCATTTCCCGATCCTTTCTAAGGACCTTCCGCCGACCCGCACCCCGCCCCCACGCACCCGGCCAGGGAGGAGAGCCGGCTCCGAAGACGATCCTTCAGAGAGCTACCCGCAGTTGGGTAGTAGCTAGTGAGTTCGTAGGGATCACGGACGAGGTTGTAGAGTTCCTTCTCACCGTCTGCGTAGCTAACGTAGAGGTAATTCTGTGTCCTCACGGCCCGGTAGGCGGGGCGGCCGATCTGCTCGTGGGGGGCAGCTTCCGCGAGGAAGGCCGTACGCCAGCGGGCCGGCGGCGACGATCCGAGCAGCGGGGTCAGCGAGCGCCCGTCGACGGTTAGCAGCGGGGTCGCGCCGGCCCACTCGGCGAAGGTGGGGGCGAGGTCGTTGTTGAGGACCATCTGTGAGCGTGTCACGCCAGCGGGCACGTCAGGGCCGCGCACGATGAGGGGCACCCTGATGTCCTCCTCGTAAGCGAGCCTCTTGCCCTCCCTGAGACGGTGTTGGCCCGCGTGGACACCGTTGTCGCTCGCGAACACGATGTAGGTGGAAGACAGTTCGTCTGTGTCCTTCAGCGTGGTCACGAGGCGGCCCACCATCTCGTCAACCGCCATCATGGAGCGCAGGCGGTTACGGTAGAGTTCATTGAGGGACGCGATCTGATCTCTGCTCAGGGGTTTCAACTTGCGCACGTAGTTTGGCTTGTCGGAGACGTTCTGCTCGTTGAAGGACCGCGGTCGGGGCGTCTTCTCGCCCGCGAAGAGGGTTGAGTGGCGTGGGTAGGGTGTGGCTGGCGTATGTGGAGCGAGGGGCGCGACCTGCAGGTAGAAAGGCGTTGACCCTGAGTGGTTCCTCAGAAATGAGTCGGCCTGATCGGAGAAAACATCGGTCATCTGCCCGGGTTCTAGGGCTTCCCCTGTGTCGGTGTTTACACCATGCCACTCGTCCCAGCCAGGAGGGGCATAAGTCCCGTCGTACTCGTTCAGGTACTTGCCGACGTAGCCGGTGGTGTAACCGGCGTTCTTGAGCCACACAGGCAGGGCATACGGTTCCAGGGGACGAAAGGCCGACGCGCCCCCATCGGGGGCTGTGTTGGTCATGACGCCATGGTTGTGGGAGTACTGCCCGGTGAGAATGGTCGAGCGGCTGGGGCAGCACAGAGCGTTAGTGACGAAGGCTTTGGAGAACGTGGTGCCTTTGTTGGCCAGCGCTCGGATGTTGGGGAAGTCGGAGAGGTGGCTCGTGAGGAGCCGCTTGTCCAGATCGTCTGTGAGGATGAAGATCACGTTGGGCTTCTCTACGGTGACCTGAGCTTGGGCCGAGGCCCCGCTGAGGACCGCCAGAAGCGTCACCATTATCACGGCTAACCGCCTCACCACACTACTCCTTCCTTCATCGACGTTAAGGTGACGCTGCGCCCCCGGCACCGCACGAAGTAGGCTCTCCAAGGAAGAAGACTTCGTGTGCGTCGGTTGGATTGGAACCTCCCTGGATCTCGCCACCTGCGGCGACGTAGACCCCTCCGTTGCACACCACGGCCTGGATGCCGTGGCGCGCGGTCGGCATTGGCTCTAGTGTGCGCCAGCTGTTGGTGGCGGTGTAGTACGCTTCGACGGTGTCGTAGGCTTTGCCGCCACCCTCGCCGCCGATAACGAGAATCTTCCGACCCAAGACTGCGGTGGCGAATCCAGCACGGGCGGTGGGTAGAGTGGTGTCGCGGGTCCGCCAGATACCTCCGGCAGAAGCGGAGAGGTCGTAAACGTCCACCTTCCGATTGATGGCGTCGATGGTAGTGTCGCGTCCGCCGATGGCGTAGAACTTGCCATTCACCATCGCGCCCTGGAAATGGTCCCGGGGCCTCGGCATGTTCGGCAACTTTGTCCATCGTCCAGTGGCTGGGTTGTAGCGATCGAACCAGGGGACGGCCTTCCCGTCGTGCTGTCCGCCAGCGTAGTAGATTTTGCCGTTGTAAACAGCTACCCCGCCGGCGCCCCGGTCACGACCGGCTGGCATTGGAGCGCCCCTATCAAAGGAGTTGCTGCTCGGGTCGTAGATGTAGACGGCGTTTACGCTCGTGCTGGACCCCGATAACCCACCTACATAGTAGATCTTTCCACCCAGCTTCACGCCTTGTATATGATCCAGCTTGGCCGGCAGCGGCGCGACCCGCTGCCAAGAGTTGGTCTGCGGATCGTATCGCTCGTTCAGGTCGGTTCGTCCGCTTCCGGGCATAAAGCCCCCAGCTAGGTAAAATTTGCCGCCCGCTTCGACGTAGGAGACTTCTTGGCGTTCTGGACCACTCGGAGCGCGAGTCTGCCACTGCCCGAGCAAGTCTGTGACGACGGCTTGAGCCGTTCCCTCCGAGAGCAGGAGGGCCGCAACCACCGCTGCCGCTGATAGAACCCACAGTGATTTCGAGCCCCCGATTTTCACTACCCTACCCTCCTGTTCTTGAGAGATCTAGCGTTGATGGCGTCACTACTCAAGCCACTGAAGTCGAAGTCGTTCTTTTCAGCCGCACGCCGCTTAATTACTGCTTCTTGACTCGTTCACTGTGGCTCCGGTGTCACCTCGATGAATTCCCAGGTCGCCGGAAACACCGGCGCGGGTCCGGCCGAGGTCGAAATGATGCCGACCGCGAAGCCGGTGGGGCCGTCGAACCAACCCGCAGGAATGCGTACCGGATCTCCTATGTACCTAGGTGGCTCAGCTTTCCCGTTGGTAGTCACTACGTAGCTCGGTCGCACGGTGCTCGCGTCCGGGTCGACCGTGAGGAAAAGATCCACCGTATCCGGGCCGGGCAGCTCTTCAGCCCGCGCCTGTGACAGGGCCACGGAACCGTTGACTTCTTTCAGGAACTCGATCCCGGTCGACCCACTCTTGGCGGCGTTGGCGGCCGTAACCAGCTTGACGTAGTCGTCCTGGTTTCCGTTGCCGATGAAGAGGCCCATGGACTGGTAATCCTCCGGCGTCCTGCCGGCGAAGGGCGCCTGCATCCGGGTGTGGACCGTGAACGTATTGGTCGTTGCAGGATCGGCGTTTACACCGAACTGGAAGCCGTACTTCTGAGTGTTCCTGGTAGACCAGGCGTCGCCGTCTGGCACCGCGTCGACGGTGACCACCCCTGGGGCTCCACCAGCGGTCATCTTGGCTGGGTTGTATAACGTCTCGTAGTTCGCGCTCCCGTTGGTCATCAACCCGGTGAATCCGAGATCGAGGAGGCCACCGGGATTGGGAGCATCATTGTCCCACGTGTAGGACACCGGCAGGCTCGTGGTAGTACCGTTGTTGGGGTCCACGGCGAACGGGTCGGAGGTGTCCGGTAGACTATCGTTGTCATCGTCTGGATCGTTCAGGTTGGATATTTTATCGCCGTCGTAGTCGGGCGGCCGGTCGGCGCTCGAGCACGGGTTGGTGCCGTTGTCGATCTCGTCGGCGTTGCTGTACCCGTCCCCGTCGGAGTCCAGGTTCGGATCGTCCGCCGGGTTGCACGACCCGCCCCCCGAGCCGCCGTAGTCGTTGGGCTCGAACACCTTGATCGTGCCGCCGTCTATCTCGGCCGCCCAGATCGTGCCTGGGAACCGCTTGGAATCTCCCTGGGCGGTGACGTCGAGCGTCCTGCTTCCGACGCTGGAGAACAAGGCTTGCTTGGTCACCACTGCATCACCGGTGCTATTTAACTTTATGCGGTAGATCTTCTCTTCGAAACTGGCCGCAAGCAGATTGCCTTTCATGGCTCCGCCGAAGTTCGAGGCAGTGTACTCAGTGAGCCCGTTTGTCGAGTAGGAAAACGTGGCGAGGGCGCCGTTTGCGGCTCCGGGTGTCCGAGAGTTGCATTCAACCGGGTTGGCCGTTGTCACGGGTGACTGACCGTTGGCGTTGAAGGTATTGGACTTGTTGCCCCGAGTTGGATTAGGGTGTCCGCCATAGTAACCCGGTCCCTTCACCAGGTGCAGTGCCTCTGACTGGGTTGTGCCCGGCTCGTGTCGCTGATTGGTACAGTCGGGCGTACCTTCCTTTACCGGAACGTCGCCCCCGCCGGCGTTGCTGCTGTTGTCGATCGTATACATCTTGCCGCTCTTGGCGATCAGCAGGTCGTAGGCGTTGCGGAACCCGGGCTCGTAGATCTGCACCGGCCCGCCTGACACGAGCTTCGCCTGGTTCTTGCCATCGTTGCCGCCGAAGGGATCGTTGGCGTCGGGGTTCCCGGCCCGGTCCTCGTCGTTGAGGGTTGGCAGATCGTAAGTGGTGTCGCCGATAGCGTCTAGGTCGACCTTTAGGATTGCCGCGGAGAGCGCGTACTCGGGCAGTAGCGCGAAGTTGTAGGAGGGCGCCCCCATGTTGGTGTTGCCACCCTCGGCGATGTAGAGCGTGTTGGTGGATGGATCTAGTTGCAGCCCGTTGGGCGAATGGTTCTCTTCCGAGCGCGGAAGGCCGCGGACCAGATCAACTTTGCTCCAGTTCGATCCTGTCCATTTCAGCCGGGATAGCACCCCTGAGTTGGTGTCGAGATTCACATCGCCATTGTCACCAAATTGGGACACGCCACCGATTCGCGGGTCGCTAGAGGTCACGTAGATAACAGGGTTCGTCGCCGTGCCCCGCACCAGGATACCCGTCACCTGCCGGTCTGTGACGTGCGAGTTCAACGCGCCGCCGTCATTGTGGTTGGGGATGTTTCTGACGGAACTGATGTTATTGGTGGCGGTCACGGAATAGTTGTTGGTTCCATTGCGCTTGATAGTGTAGATTTTGATGAGACCATTTTGCTGGGCGACATACAACCGGCCGTCAGGACCGAATTGCAGCGAGGTGGGCCGCGTAGAGGTCTCGTTGTGCAGTGTGCTTCTGCCAAATCCGATCGGCACGGCGGCATGTGAAGGCTCCTCCGCTACTAGGAAAGTCAGGAGCACCAGGAGGAGACTTACTAACGCCCCCGCCATCAGAATGCTCCAGGGCCGGCTCCTCTGCCGTCCCATGCCTACACTGGGGCTGGTGCGATGAAACATGCCACACCTTTCTGCTCTTCAGGGAGCATTCGGAATCGAATTTTCAATGCTCTTGCCGCCGCTCCGTAGCCTTTCGGTAGCCCGGTTGCTTTGAATACTATCCGGCACTGTAATAGGAAAGACCATCCTTGTAAACACCATTCTTTGTAAATCTCGTTGCCGGGTTCTCCCCAGGCTGGCTGCCAGCCCAAGCAATGCCTTTGAATCCTCGCGCCGAAAGGGCTTTCATGCAGCGACCGGGGTCTAGATAAATGAGTCACTTCTCCAGCGACGAATCCAAATACCATCAGGTGCGGCGCGGCGGAGAGCGTTGTAGCCAGGTTTTCAACTGAATCTCTACGGACAACCTATTTTTATATCTCCCGGGTCGGCCAGGCAGGTGTCGCCCGTTCCGTTCCCGCCGTTCACCGTGTCGTTACCGCCTATACCGTCTTCCGACTCCAGGATGTCGTTGCCCCCGAGTCCTTCGAGTATGTTCGCCTTGCTGGACCCACTGAGCTTGTCGTTACCCCCTGTGCCGGTGAGGTTTTCGATGTAGGAGAAAAGGTCCGAACCCTCACCGGTGGAAAAGTCGGTGCCGAGCGATGCGCTAACGGGCGTTGTGCTACCCGCGATGTTTTCGTAGGAGGCGGAGTCGCTACCGCCGCCGCCGTTGAGGATGTCGTTTCTGGGCTCCGCCACGGAGGGTGTCGTTACCCTCGCCTCCCAGGAGGATGTCGTTGCCGCCACGGCCTGTGAGGGTGTCATCACTCCCTCTGCCACAGATCACGTCCTTGCCCGCGCTTCCGGTGAGACGGTCGTCCGCTGTGGTGCCGTTGATGGTGCAGCGTGGGATAGGCTGCCAGTCCGGCTCGCGATCTATCGCCGCGTTTCGGGAGCGGTTGATCTGACCGGCGCCATTGGCGTCCATGGTATAGACCTCGGCATTGCCGTCGCGCGAGCTGCGGAAAGCTATCCTGGAGCCGTTGGGTGACCAGGCGGGATAGCTGTCAAGCTGCGGGTTGTGGGTAAGGTTGGTCGGATTGGAACCGTCGGAGTTCATCTTATAGACCTCGAAGTTGCCGTTTCGCGAGCTGCGGAAGGCCAGCCTCGCGCCGTCGGGTGACCACGTGGGGTCCTGGTCATCTGCCGCGTTGTTGGTGACGTTGATGGGATGGGAACCGTCCGAGTTCATCACGTAGATCTCGTTGTCTCCATCCCGGTTGGTTACGAAAGCGATCTTGGACCCGTCAGGCAACCAGCGGGGATCCTGGTCGTCGGCCGCGTTGTTGGTGAGGTTGTTGGGGTTGAAACCATCCGGGTTCATCGTGTAGATTTCGAAGTTCCTGTCCCTGTCGGTTTCGAAGGCGATCTTACCGTTCCTGCCGGGGAAAGCTGCCTCCGCAGGACCCGTCATCGCAACCAACACAAGCAAGCTGCCTACCAGCGCGGCTACAAGCACCACCGCCGTCTTGCCGAGATAACCGGAAGTAGTCACCCGTTCACCTCGTCGCTAGAGTGAGAAAGCTACGTTTCGCCTTCCCATGGAACCAACGCATGGTACCCCCAAACAAGGCAATGCGCATCCCTCTTGCAGCGCAGTTCTCTCTATGAAAGACCTCGTGCTTCGTCGGCGGCTTCGACTACAACTGTATCTTCCGCTCATCCAGGATGGTGTTTACGTCTAAACGAGGCGCTTTCGGAGTGGACCCGACGAGACTCGAACTCGTGACCTCCGCCATGCGAAGGCTAGCTAACACTTTTCTGGTGCGTTCCCAACCTTAAAAAATACCTGGAAATTCGGGTATTACAGCGAAGTAATACTCTGCCGTGGTTTTCAGGTTCTCAACCCCGGTTGCTGCGCGGTTGCTGCACGCTAGATGTATCTTTCCCATCCGGCCTTCTTACGGGAGTGGTACTTCTGCTTGCAGGGACGCCCCTTACAGAAAACCCGGTCGGAGCGAGTCTTATACGTGCCGCGGCCCGGCACGCTGATTTCGTACGACGGCTCCCCAGTCTCAAGGGTTATGACGCGGCGGCAGTCGTGAAGCCTACAAAACCTTGCGCTGTTCTCATTCTCCAGCATTCTCGCGATCTGAAGCCAGATCGCGCCGAGTAGATTGTGGAAACCCCACGACAGCACGAACCTGCCCGTTGGATACCCGCTCCTGGTATAGATGTTGAATTGCGGATAGCAGTGCTCGTGAAGGCGTGCCTGAGTTATCCTGCCAAGCACGCCGAAAAGCCAAGCCCGCTCGTGTCCCGGCTCCCTCTCCCAAGACCTAAATTCGCGCACTAACTCATTTGTGGGCAGGGGACCAAACTCGGCAAAAAGCTTCTCCAGGTCCAGTTCCTCATCTCTGTTTAGTGCCTCGTATATCCGCAGGCACAACCTAACCACACCAGCCGCCCTCGCGAACGCTGACACGCTCTCTCGACAAGCGTGGCCGGATATGGTGGCACCAAATTCATCCTCAAGCACATCCTCCTCCCTCGAGGAGGCCAGGAGTCCGTAAGTCTCCGCCCAATTCAGTACAACTTCGGGGGTGATCGGATTATCGGCTACGTTTGCTAGCTCCACGACTAGCTCGGGAGCCCCTAGGGGAGCGTAATTGTTGTCGGCGATCGGTCTAGAGTCCCTTAGCGGGAGATAAGGAGTGGCGTCCTGTCTAGGATCGCGGCCCCGGTAAGCCTTCACACGTTGGCCGTGTTCGTCCGTTTCATCTCCGACGAATTCAAACATGGTGGTGCAAGCGACCACATAACTCTCGCCGCTCTCCTCGTCGGCTTGGACTTTGTACTTGCTGTATACTGGCCACTGTTTGCTCGGCAAAGGTTTTTTGACCGCTTTATTTAATTCACCGTTTGTATTCCCGGATTTTGGCACTAGCAAAGCCATTTCTATTTGACCGCTTTGTATGCAGTGTGCCTGAACGTTGCCTAGAGCGGTTTTCATAGTGAATGGACCTGCGGCGTTGCATATCCGCAGTGAGTGAAGAACCCCAGAGCATCTTGCTCGCTCACCGCACCTAGCGCTGCTCCGGTGGCTTCCACTAGCGCCGCAAAGCTCCTGGCCTTCGCTTTCCTACAGCGTTTCTCGAAATGAATGATCCCGGAAGCAGATCGAGAGACCACCTCCAAGTTCCCGGCTCTCCCGAACCAAGAAGCTGCAATGCGCGATTTGTGGAAGGTCAGCCTTTTCGAGAACCGCTCTAGTAGCCTTTTTTCGGTAGTATCCTCTGTATGCCTCATGCGATACGGGTCATTCACACTGAAATCCGCTGT
>Ga0081539_10000458_pt1 | contig 86555 bp, 74 predicted proteins | sample TabmetS4T2R2_FD_71023 | JGI IMG/M metagenome (GOLD analysis project Ga0081539, IMG submission 71023) | Tabebuia heterophylla rhizosphere microbial communities from the University of Puerto Rico - S4T2R2 | ecosystem: Host-associated > Plants > Roots > Rhizosphere ...
GCCCTCGGCCAGGCGGCCCCCCTCCTCGGTCGACGCCGACCTGCCGCCCTTGCCGAAGACCTCCTCGGCGACGTCGAGGATGCGCCCGCGGTTGGTGCGTGCGTCGACGCGCTGGGCGCGTCCGCCGGTCCCTGAGGTGCTCATCGGCTCCCACGTTGACATCCGAAGTCGCGACTCCATATATTCGGAGTCCGGACTTCGGATCCTACCGCTGGAGAATCCCATGGGCCAACCCCGCAGCCCGCGAGACGTCTTTCTCGCCCTCGTCAACGGCGTCGCGGCCGGGCGCTGGGAGGAGCTGCCCGGCCTGTACGCGGAACAGACCGACGTCGTGCACCCGTTCGACCCGCTGCGCCGCCCCGCGCTGCGCACGCGCGACGAGCTCCGCGAGCACTTCAGGCCGACCGGCGCCGGTCCGGAGCTGGACCGGCGGGCGGCCAACATCACCATCCACGAGACGACCGACCCCGAGGTCATCATCGCCGAGTTCGAGTACCGGGGCACGGTCGTCGACACGGGCGAGTCCTTCACACAGCCCGGAATCTTCGTGCTCCGCGTGCGGGACGGCGAGATCGTCAGCTCCCGCGACTACTTCGACCACCTCACCTCTGCCCACCTCCGCGGCCAGCTCGACGCCGTCGTCGCCGCCGTCACGGCTCGCACGGAGGGTTAGCGGCGTTTGGTGCGGGCCGTCGGGGTGGCGGTCAGCGGGTCCTCGGGCCACGGGTGCTTCGGGTACCGGCCCCGCAGCTCGGCGCGGACCTGGCGGTAGCCGTCGCGCCAGAACGTCTCCAGGTCGCGGGTGACCGCCACCGGGCGGCCGGCGGGGGAGAGCAGGTGAAGCAGCACCGGCACGCGGCCGTCGGCGATCGTCGGGGTCGTCGTCCAGCCGAACGTCTCCTGCAGCTTCACCGGCAGCACCGGCGACTCACCCGAGTAGTCCACGCGGATCCGGGCGCCCGACGGCACGGCCAGGCGGTCCGGGGCCAGCTCGTCCAGCCGGCTCGCCGCCGGCCACGGCAGCAGCAGCGACAGCGCGGCACGCACGTCGATCCGCGCCAGGTCGGCGCGGCGACGCGCCGTGGCCAGCGACGGGCCCAGCCACGCCGGCACCGCCGCGAGCAACGCCTCGTCGGACACGTCCGGCCACGGGGTGCCGAGTACCCGGTGCAGCAACGCCAGCCGCTGCCGCAGGCGGGTCGCCGCGTCGGTCCACGTCAGCAGCCGGAGGCCGTCCGCGCGGAGGCCCTCGGCCAGCACCTCCCGCACCTGTGCGGGATCCGGGTTCGCCAGTGGCCGCTCCCGCAGGACGATCGCACCCAGGCGGCGGACGTGCCGGGCCACCACGTCGCCGTCCACCCAGGCGATCTCGTCCAGTTCGGACAGCAGGGCCGGCGCGGCGCGTTCCGCCAACGACTGGTCCGCGCGGGCCGCGAGGCGGATCTTTCCCTGTGCCCGCCCGGGTTGCCGGTCCGCGCTCGCGACCGCCAGCCACTCGCCGGCGTCCGCCAGCTCCGCGGCGGTGCCGCCGGCCATCAGGTACACCCCCGGGGAACGCCGCCGTGCCAGGCGCTCCGGGTAGGCCAGCGCCACGACGAGCGCCGGGTCCGGTGTCCCCTGTGGACGGTCGGGTACGAGTGCCGCCAGCCTGCGGACCTCACGCCGCCACCGCTGTTCGCCGTCGGCGCGGAGCCGGCGGAGGGTGTCCTCCACGGACGTGCTCGTGGCCAGCGTGTCGTCGTCGAGGAGCGCGACCACCTCGGCCGCGGCCCGCGCGCCGACCGCCCGGGCGCCGTCGAGCAGGGCCCGGGCGAGCCGTGGGTGCAGGCCGACGCCCGCGATCTCGCGGCCGCGTCCGGTCACCGCGCCCGACGCGTCCAGCGCACCCAACGCGGTGAGCACCGCCCGCCCGGCCGCCAGCGCACCCGGCGGCGGCGGGTCCCACCAGTCCAGGCCGGTGCCGTCCGGGGTGCCCCAGCAGGCCAGCTCCAGCGCGAGCCGGGTCAGGTCGGCCGTGCGGATCTCCGGCTCCGGCTGTGCGGGCAGCGTCGCGTGTTCGTGCTCCGGCCAGCACCGGTACACCCGGCCCGGCGCCTCCCGGCCGGCGCGACCCGCCCGCTGCTCCGCGACCGACGCCGACACCCGCGTCGTGACCAGGCCGGACAGCCCGCGCCGGTGGTCCATGCGGGGCACCCGCGCGAGCCCGGAGTCGACCACCGCGCGGACGCCCGGCACGGTCAGGCTGGACTCGGCGACCGCGGTGGCGAGCACGACCCGCCGCCGGGTGCCCGGCCGCAGCGCCGCGTCCTGCCGTGCCGCGGGCAGCCGGCCGTGCAACGGCACGACGTCGACGTCGTGCCCGGTGTCGTTCTCGATCAGGCCAGACACGCGGGCGATCTCCCCGGCGCCGGGCAGGAACACGAGCACATCGCCGTCCGATTCGGACAGTGCGGTGTGGACAGTGCGGGCGACGTGCCGCTCGATCCGCTCGCTGCGGCCCGGCGGGTGGTAGGTCACGGTGACCGGGTACGTGCGGACGTGTGCCTCGATGACGGGCGTGCCCGCCCCGAGGAGCGCGGCGATCCGGTCGGTGGCCACGGTCGCGGACGTGGCGAGCAGCCGCAGGTCCGGCCGCAACCCGGCGCGGGCATCCAGGGTGAGCGCTAACAGCAGGTCCGCGTCGAGGTGGCGCTCGTGGATCTCGTCGAGCAGGATCGCGTCGACGCCGGGCAGGCTCGGATCGTGCTGCAGCCGGCGCACGAGCAGGCCCGTGGTGCCCACCTCGATCCGGGTGTCCTTCGACGTCTTCCGGTCGCCACGGACCGCGTACCCGACGGTCCGGCCGACCGGCTCGCCGAGCAGCGCCGCCATCCGGGTGGCCGCCGCCCGCGCCGCGAGCCGGCGCGGCTCGGCGACCACGACCCGCCCTGTGAGCGCTAACGGCACGACCGTGGTCTTGCCGGTGCCGGGCGGGGCGACCAGCACGGCCGTGCCGTGCGCGTCGAGGGCGGCGGTCACGTCGTCGAGGACCGCGCGCACCGGCAGGTCGGGCAGGTCGGCGGGAAGCACGCCCCGAGTCTAGGTATGGTCACGCGGGTGGTTTCCAAGGTGGACGTCGCGCAGGCGGCGGAGCGGTTCGCGGGGGTGATCCCGCCGAGCCCGCTGCAGCGCAACGAGCGGCTCTCCGCGCGGCATGACCTGGACGTCTGGCTCAAGCGGGAGGACCTGAACGCGGTCCGGTCGTACAAGGGCCGCGGCGCCTTCAACTTTGTGAGCGTGCTCAACCCGGACGACCGTGAGCGTGGCGTGGTGTGTGCCAGCGCCGGCAACCACGGGCAGGGCGTGGCGTTCGCGTGCGCGTCGCTCGGAGTGCGGGCGCGGGTGTACCTGCCGCGCACGACCCCGCGCCAGAAGCGCGACCGGGTGGCCACGCTCGGCGGCCGGCACGTGGAGATCGTCGTCGAGGGCGACACCTACGACGACGCGTCCCACGCCGCGAACGCCTACGCCGCGTCGACCGGCCGCACCCTGATCCCGGCCTTCGACGACCCACGCACGATCGCCGGCCAGGGCACCGTGGCCGCCGAGATCGTGACGCAGCTGGGCCGCGTGCCGGACGCGCTGGTCGTCCCGGTGGGTGGCGGCGGCCTGCTCGCGGGCACGCTCACCTGGCTGGAGTCCGGCGCGCACGTGATCGGCGCGGAACCGGCCGGCGCGGCGAGCATGGCCCACGCCCTGGCGTCCGGCGGGCCGGCGCCGCTGCCGGAGCTGGACCCGTTCGTCGACGGCGCGGCCGTGCGCCAGGTGGGAACGCACACATTCGCGGTCACCGCCGCCCACCGGCCCCGGCTCGTCGCCGTGCCGGAGGGCCAGATCTGCGTGGAGATGCTGGACCTGTACCAGTCCGACGGGATCATCAGCGAGCCGGCGGGCGCGCTCGCCCCGGCGTCGCTCGGCATGCTGGACCTGCCGCCCGGCACCACGGTCGTGTGCGTGCTGTCCGGCGGCAACAACGACGTGAGCCGGTACGCGGAGATCGTGGAACGGGCGCTGATCTTCGAGGGCCGCAAGCACTACTTCCTGGTCGAGTTCCCCCAGGAGCCGGGCGCCCTGCGCCGTTTCCTCGACGACGTCCTCGGCCCGGACGACGACATCACGCTGTTCGAGTACGTCAAGCGCAACAACCGCGAGACCGGGCCCGCGCTGGTCGGCATCGAGCTGGGCGCTCCCGAGAACCTGGCGGCCATGCTCAAGCGCATGGAGACCGCGCCGCACCGGATCGAGCGGGTGCCGCCGGACAGCCCACTGTTCACGTTCCTGGTCTAGACCAATGCGGCCGCCACCGCGCGGGCGCCGTGGCCGCCGAGCAGGATCGAGTAGTGGTTCGTGTCCGGAACCGTCGTCACCCGCAACGAGATCCGGTCCGGATCGGGGTAGAGGGCCTCCGGCTGGTCGAACATGCCGCGCTCGGCCCGCAGGAACGGCGTGTCCGCCGGCAGTGCGGTGTACGCGGCCCTCGGCACGTCGCCCGCAAGGATGTCGAGGTAATCGGCCCGGACCGCGTCGCGAACCACCTTGCTGCGCAGCGCGGGCGGGTCACCGGTCAGATCGTAGTCCACATAGGACTCGATGGCGGCGTTCCACTCCCTGAACGCCGGGTGCCGGCGCCAGAAGTCCCGATACTCCCCGGGCGAGGCGAACCGCATCTCGAGCCGCTGCACCGCGGGCCCGAGAACCGTCTCCACATCGGTGTCCGCCGGCAGGTCGAAGGGAGCACCGCCGTCCACCAGAACCAACCGACCGACACGATCCGGGTACCGGTGGGCCACCACCGCGGCGACGAACCCACCCATCGAATGGCCGACGACCGTAGCCCGCTCGATACCGAACGCGTCCAACACGGCGACGCAGTCGGCCGCGTGAGTCGCCAGGCCATACGGGCCAGGCAGGGACGCGCTGTCACCACGTCCGCGCAGGTCCGGCGCGATCACCCGGCCGGGGTGCGCCTCCGCCACCAACGCCCACGCGAGGTGGGACCCCGTGATGCCGTGGATCGCCAGCACCGGCGGGTCGCCGCCATCCCACTGCGCTACCGTGAGCGCGCCACCGCTGACCGGGACCTCGGACATCGTAGCCATGCGCTCACCTTCGTCCACGCGTACGCGCTGGTCAACGGCCCCCTGCCGTACGAAAGGGACTTTCGCCCGGGTTCACTGGGCGTCCAGGGAGCACATCGGGCTGTTCATTCGTTGCCGTGAGGATGGAGCGGCGGCGCGGCGGGCAGGGCAGGCGGGGCAGGCGGGGCAAGGCAGGGCGGTCAGGAGGAGGTAGGGGCAGGGGAGGCAGGGCGGGTAAGGCAAGCAAGGCGGGTGGGGCGGGCAGGGGCAAGGGCAGGGCAGGGCAAGGCAGGGCAGGGGCAAGGCAGGGCAGGGGCAAGGCAGGGCAGGGGGCGGTGGGGCAGGGCAGGCGCACTCATGTGGGTGACCGACACCGATCCACGCCGCGGTGTGGCTGCCGCAGACGTGGAGCCGGTATCGGATCCACGCGTAGGTTCGGGAAGTATGAGTGAACTGGCAGGGCGGCGCGCGTTGGTGACCGGCGCGGCCGGGGGGATCGGCCGGGCCTGTGCCGCGCGGCTCGCCGCCGCAGGGGCGGCCGTCGTCGCCGTCGATCGGGACGTCGACGCGCTCAAGGAGCTGAGCACCGAGGTCGACGTCGAGCCGGTGGTCGCCGACCTCGCCGACCTCGACGCGGTGGACCGGCTCGACCTGGCCGTCGACATCGTGGTCAACAACGCGGGCCTGCAGCACGTCGCGCCCATCGAGGACTTCCCGCCGGAGCGGTTCTCCTACCTGCTGCGGGTGATGCTCGAGGCGCCGTTCCGCATCGTGCGCAAGGCGCTGCCGCACATGTACGCCCGGGGCTGGGGGCGGATCGTGAACATCTCGAGCGTGCACGGGCTGATCGCCTCCCCGTACAAGTCCGCCTACACCGCCGCCAAGCACGGGCTCGAGGGGCTGTCGAAGGTCATCGCCCTGGAGGGGGCCGAACGCGGGGTCACCTCGAACTGCGTCAACCCGGCGTACGTCAACACCCCGCTCGTCGCGAACCAGGTCGACGCGCAGGCCAAGCACCTCGGCATCGCCGCGGACAAGGTCCTCGACGAGGTCATGTTGGGGCCGGCCGCGGTGAAGCGGCTGATCGAGCCGGACGAGGTCGCCGACGTCGTCGCCTTCCTGTGTGGGAACTCGGCTGCGGCGATCACGGGCTCGTCGGTGAAAATCGACGGTGGGTGGACGGCGCGGTAGCGGCTATGTAGGAAATGAACACATCCGCGACCCGCCTTGTGGACCTGTTGACCATGTTGCATACAGTCGGCACTCCCTAAGGTCGTCGACGTGACCGGCGCCACACCGATGTTGCGTACGCGGGGACTCGTGAAGGAGTTCAGCGGGTTCCGTGCGGTCGACGGCGTCGACCTGGAGGTCACGACCGGCACGGTGCACGCGCTCGTCGGTCCCAACGGTGCCGGCAAGACCACCTTGTTCAACCTCCTCACCGGTTTCCTCGCGCCCTCGGCCGGGTCGATCGAGCTGGACGGGCACGACGTCACCGGCCTGCGCCCGGAACGGATCGCGCAGCGCGGCGTCGCCCGGTCGTTCCAGATCACGAGCCTGTTCGAGGAGTTGACGCTCACCGAGCACGTCGAGCTGGCACTCCAGGGCCGGGACGGCCGCGGCTACCGCTTCTGGCGGTCCGAGCGGCAGCTGCACCGCTACCGGGACGAGACCGCCGACCTGCTGGACCAGGTCGGGCTCACCGAGCACGCGCACAAACCGGCGGCCAGCCTCGCCTACGGCCAGAAGCGCGCGCTCGAGTTAGCGCTCGCACTGGCGCTGTCGCCCCGGCTGCTGCTGCTCGACGAGCCGACCGCCGGCATGGGCGTCGAGGACGTCGCACGCACGGTCGAGCTGATCCGGCGCGTCCGGGCCGACCGGACCGTCGTGCTGGTGGAGCACAACATGAAGGTCGTCGGCGACCTGACCGACCGGGTGACCGTGCTGCAGTTCGGGAAGGTGCTCGCCGAGGGGCCCTATGAGAACGTGCGCAACGACCCCCGCGTGATCACCGCCTACCTGGGAGAGCCCCGTGCTTAGCGTCCGGGATGTGAGCGCTCACTACGGCGAGGCCACGGTGCTGCGCGGGGTGTCGCTCGACGTGGCCGCCGGCGAGGTGGTGACGCTCGTCGGGCGCAACGGCGCCGGCAAGACCACGCTGCTGCGGTGCCTGATGGGCCTGCACCGGTCGATGACCGGCGTGCTCGACCTCGACGGCCGGGACATCGCGAAGTTGGCCCCGCACAAGCGATGCCGGCTCGGGCTCGGCTACGTACCGGACGACCGCGGCGTCTACGCGACGCTCACCGTCGAGGAGAACCTCACGCTCCCGCCCGCCATCGGCCCGGGCGCCTGGCCGCTCGAGAAGGTCTACGACACCTTCCCGGTCCTGAAGGCGCGGCGAAAGCAGGCGGGCACCCACCTCTCCGGCGGGGAGCAGCAGATGCTGGCGGTCGCGCGGGTGCTGCGCATGGGCGCGCGGCTGCTGCTGGCCGACGAGCCGACCGAGGGGTTGTCACCGATCCTCGTCCAGCAGATCGGCGACATCATCCGAACCGTCAAGGAGCACGGCGTCACCGTGTTGCTGATCGAGCAGAACATCCACTTCGCGTCGACCGTGGCGGACCGGCACTACCTCATGAGCCAGGGGCGGATCGTCGAGTCGCTCGACAACGCCGAGGTCGAGCGGCGCGAGCACGAACTGCTGGAGTACCTGGGAATCTAGAAGGGAGCACGACATGGCGTCCACACTGAAGGCGGCGGTCGCGGTACTCGGAGTCGTGCTCGCGGGCTGCGGCGGTGGGCCGCAGAGCGGCGGCGGCAAGATCAGCGGCGACGCGATCAAGCTCGGCGTCATCACCGACCTGTCCGGGGTGTACTCCGAGGTCGGCGGGAAGAACTCGGTCGAGGCCGTGGAGATGGCCATCGACGACTTCAAGAAGAACCACGCCGACGACGCGGTCAGCAAGAACATCGAGGTCAGCTCCGCCGATCACCAGAACAAGCCGGAGATCGCCAACACCGCCGCCCGCGAGATGTACGACCGCGACGGCGTGGACGCGATCTTCGACGTGCCGACCTCCTCCGCCGCGCTCGCCATCGCCACCGTGGCCAAGCAGAACAAGAAGCTGTACTTCAACACCGGCGCGGCGACCACCGAGCTGACCGGCGCGCAGTGCAACGCCTACACCTACCACTACGCCTACGACACCTACATGCTCGCGAACGGCACCGGCACGACGCTGACCGAGCAGGGCGCGAAACGCTGGTACATCATCTACCCGGACTACGCCTTCGGGCAGGACATGAACAAGCAGTTCACCGCGGCCGTCGAGAAGGCGGGCGGCACGGTGGGCGCGGCCGACCCGACGCCGTTCCCGAACGACAACTTCTCGACGTTCATGACCAAGGCGCCCAACCTGAACCCCAAGCCGGACGTGCTCGGCGTCATGCAGGCCGGCGGCGACCTGGTGAACGTCGTCAAGCAGTACAACGAGTTCGGCCTCAAGGCCAAGGGCGTCGGCCTCGCCGTCGGGCTCATGTTCGACACCGACATCGCGTCGATCGGCGTGGAATCCCTTGCCGGCACGCTGTTCACGACCGCCTGGTTCTGGAACATGGACGACAAGAGCAAGGCGTGGGCCGACCGGTTCACCGAACGCACGGGGGTCCGGCCGACGTTCGACCACGCCGCCAGCTACTCCGCCGCGACGCAGTACCTCGAGGCCGTGCAGCGCGCCGGCACCGACGACGCCGACACGGTCCGCAAAGAGCTGGACGGCAACGAGTTCAGCGACTTCTTCGCCCGCAACGCGAAGATCCGCGCGGAGGACCACCGGGTCGTGCACGACGCGTACCTCGTGAAGGTGAAAGACCCCGCGGACATGAAGGAGGACGGCGACTTCACCGAGCTGGTGCACGAGATCCCGGCGGACGAGGCGTTCCGCAAGGCGGCCGACAGCGGCTGCAGTATGGGGTGACTCCATGAGCGAACTGGTGCAGCAGCTGTTCAACGGGTTGGTGAGCGGCAGCTTCTACGCGTTGCTGGCGCTCGGCCTCTCGGTGATCTTCGGCATGCTCGGCGTGGTCAACTTCGCGCACGGCGCTTTCTACATGCTCGGCGCGTTCGGGGCGTTCGTGCTGCTGGACACGATCGGGCTGTCGTGGTGGCTCGCGCTGCTCGTGGTGCCGGTGGTGCTCGGGATCGCCGGGATGGTCCTCGAACGACTGCTCATCGCGCGGCTGGTCCGGCTCGACCCGCTGTACAACTTCCTGCTCACCTTCGGCGTCGCGCTGATCCTGCAGGACGTGGTGCGGTTGCGGTACGGCGTGCAGTCCCAGCCGTACCCGCGTCCGGCGTTGCTGGACGGCACCGTCGACCTCGGGCTGTTCGACTACCCCGGGTACCAGGTGTTCGTGTTCGCGTTCTCAGTCGTGGTGTCGGCGCTGGTGTGGCTGGTGCTGGCGCGCACCCGGGTCGGGCTGATCGTGCGTGCGTCGACCGAGCGGCCGGAACTGACGCGGGCGCTCGGCATCGACGTGCGGCGGTGGGTCACGCCGGTGTTCGGGTTCGGCATCGCGCTCGCCGGGCTCGCGGGGGTGCTGGCCGCCCCGATGCGTGCTGTGAACGCGAACATGGGCGCCGACCTGATCATCGTGATCTTCGCGGTCGTGGTGATCGGTGGACTCGGCTCGGTGTTCGGGTCGGTGACGGCCGGCTACCTGGTCGGGATGCTGTCCGCGGTCGTGAGCCTGTACGTGCCGGTGTTCCTGCAGAGCCTGGTGTTCGTGCTCATGGCGCTGGTGCTGCTGCTGCGACCGGCGGGTCTGTTCGGCCGCGAGGAAGGCGTGCGCACGTGATCATCTCCAGGCTGTTCGACGGCCGGCCCACGCTGGTGCGGCTGCTGATGCTCGCGGTCGGGGTGGTGGTCGCCTTCGGGCTGCCGTGGTGGATCTACCCACCGGTGGCGCTGGACATCGCCGCGTGGGCGCTGTTCGCGGTCGCGCTCGACCTGCTGCTCGGCTACACCGGCCTGCTGTCCTTCGGGCACGCGGCGTTCTGGGGCACGTCGGCCTACACCACGGGTGTTATCGCTATCAACACCGGCCTGCCGTTCTACGTCGCGGTGCTCGGGGGAGCGGTGCTGGCGGCGGTCGTCGCGGTGCCGATCGCGATGCTGTCCGTGCGGCGCAGCGGGATCTACTTCGCGATGGTGACGCTCGCGTTCGCGCAGCTGGTGTACTTCGTGGCGAACCAGTGGCGGCCGGTGACCGGCGGCGAGAACGGGTTGCAGGGCATCCCGCGCGAGGCGTTCGGGATGGACCTGTCGGACTCGTTCTACTTCTACTACGCGGCGGTCCCGTTGGTCCTCATAGGACTGTTCGTGGCGTGGCGGGTGGTGCACTCGCCGTTCGGCCGGGTCATGGTGGCGATCCGCGAGAACCCGGCGCGGGCCAGGGCGTTGGGCTACCCCATCGACCGGTACAAGGTGCAGGTGTTCGTGATCTCCGCGTTCCTGGCCGGGATCGCCGGCGGCGTGTACGCGGTGGGGCACGGGTTCGCGTCGCTGCAGGAGGTGTACTGGACGACGTCGGGCAAGGTCGTCGTGATGAACATCCTCGGCGGCATGGGCACGCTGTGGGGGCCGGTGCTCGGCGCGGGGATCATCGTCGTGCTGGAGGACTACCTGGCGACGGCCGGCATCGACGCGGTCGGCGTGGTCACCGGCGCGATCTTCGTGGTGACCGTGCTGGTGTTCCGCCGCGGGATCTGGGGCACGGCACGCCGCCTGATCCCGCGGCGGAGCGCTACGCCGGAGCCGGTCCGCCCGCCGGACGCGGACGAAGCGGCCGGCGGTACACGATCAACCGCTGCAACGCGATGAACACCAGCAGCAGCACGCCGATGACGATCTTCGTCCACCACGAGCTGAGCGTGCCCTGGAAGGAGATCAGCGTCTGCACGGTGCCCAGGACGAGCACGCCGAACACCGAACCGACCACGTAGCCGACGCCGCCCGCGAGGAGCGTGCCGCCGACCACCACCGCCGCGATGGCGTCCAGCTCCATGCCGACGGCGTGCAGGCTGTAGCCCGACAGCATGTAGAAGCCGAACAGCAGCCCGCCCAGCGACGAGCAGAGCCCGCTGATCACGTACACGCCGACCTTCACCCGGCCGGTCCGCAGGCCCATGAGCGTCGCGGACGACTCGCTGCCGCCGATCGCGTAGACGGTACGGCCGAAGCGGGTCAGGTGCAGCACGTACGCCGCGACCGCGACCACGATGAGAGCGATCACAACGCTGTAGGTGATCGACACCTCGCCCAGCGGGATGGTGGCGGTCGCGATGTCCCGGAACGTGTGGTCCTTGATGGAGATCGAGTCGATGCTGATCACGAAGCAGAGACCACGGGCGAGGAACATCCCGGCGAGCGTCGCGATGAAGGGCTGCACACCGAACTTGTGGATCATGAGCCCCATACCGAGGCCCAGGGCGGCCCCGGTCGCCAGCACGGTGATCATCACCAGCCACGCCGGCCACCCGGCCCGCAGCGTGGCGGCCGCGATCATCGTGGAGAGCGCCACCACCGACCCCACGGACAGGTCGATGCCGCCGGTCAGGATCACGAACGTCATACCGACCGCGACGACGATCAGGAACGAGTTGTCGATGAACAGGTTGGCGAAGATCTGCGGTGTCCCGAAGCCCTCGTAACGGATCGACCCGGCCCCGAAGGTCAGCACGAACACGACGAACGTGGCGATGACCGGGAGGAAACGGGAGGGAATCCTGGCGATGAGGCTCACCGGGCACCTCCTCTCTCAGGCACGACCGGGGCCGCGGGAGCGGCCGGGTTGCGGGATGTCGTTGCGGGAGACGGGTGGTGCACCGTGCTGCCCGGCAGGCAGCACGGCGGGATGCCGATGGGCACGCTCACACCGCCCGGTCCTCCCGTGGGGTGGAGGGGGCTCATCGGGCGCCTGCTTCCTGTGGGCTCTGCGGCACGGCCGCGACCGGCGGTGAGGTCGGGCCGACCGGGCGGCGCAGCGCGCCCGTCAACCTCGGCGCCTGGAGCAGGCACACCACGATCACCACGGCCGCCTTGAACACCAGCGTGGTGTCGGTGGGCACGCCGATCGTGAGGACGGTCGTCGTCAGGGTCTGGATCACCAGGGCGCCGATCAGCGTGCCGGTCAGCGAGTACCGGCCGCCCGCCAGGGACGTGCCGCCGATGACCACCGCCAGGATCGCGTCCATCTCGATCCACAGGCCGGCGCTGTTGGCGTCCGCCGCGTGCACGTTCGACGCGATCATGAGGCCCGCGACGCCCGCGCACAGCGCCGAGAAGACGTACACGGTCCAGATGATCGTCCGTGACCGCACACCCGCCAGCCGGCTCGCCTCCGGGTTCACGCCCACCGACTCGATGAGCATGCCCAGTGCCGTGCGCCTCGTCAGCAGCGCCATCACGGCGAGCACGGCCAGGCTGATCAGGATCGCCACCGGCAGCACCAGGTAACCCGCGCCGACGAAGGCGAAGGTGTCGTTGTTGATGGTGATGATCTGGCCCTCGGTGATGAGCATCGCCAGCCCGCGGCCCGCGGTCATCAGGACCAGCGTCGCGATGATCGGCTGGATCCCCAGCACGGACACGAGGAAGCCGTTCCACAGGCCGAGCACCAGGCACAGCCCGAGGGCCATCAGCATGGCCACGACGGCGTTCCCGCCGTCGGCGATGTACGTGCACGCGACCGCGCCCGCGATGGCGACCACCGCGCCGACGGACAGGTCGATGCCGCGCGTCGCGATCACCAGGGTCATGCCCAGTGCGATCAGCAGCGTCGGCGCGCCGTTGCGCAGGATGTCCACCAGGCTGCCGAACAGGTGACCGTCCTGCAGCCGCAACGAGAAGAACGACGGTGTGAACACGAGGTTCAGCAACAGCAGTGCCACCAAAGCGAGCAGCGGCCAAATCAGACGTTTCATGAGACCTGCACCCTCTCGGCCTCGCCCGCGATCATGGTCAGCACGTCGTCGACGGTCGCCTCGCCGGGCAGCTCACCGATCATCCGCCGGTCGCGCAGCACGACCACCCGGTCGGACACGCGCATGACCTCCTCCAGCTCGGCCGAGATGAACAGCACCGCCATGCCCTCGGCCGCGAGGTCGGTCACCACCTTCTGGATCTGCGCCTTGGCGCCGACGTCGATGCCGCGGGTCGGCTCGTCGAGGATCAGCAGCCGCGGCTGGGTGATCAGCCACCGCGCCAGCAGCACCTTCTGCTGGTTGCCGCCCGACAGCGTGCCGACGACGGCGTCCGGGTTGGCCGGGCGGATGTCGAGAGCGTTCACATACTTCTCGACCAGCTCGTCCGCCGTGCGGCGGGGGACCTGGCGGTACCACCCGCGGGCGGCCTGCATGGCCAGGATCAGGTTGTCCCGCACGGTGAGGTCCGCGACCAGGCCCTCGGCCTTGCGGTCCTCGGAGGTGAACGCTATCCGCCTCGCGATCGCCGACCGCGGGGTGCGCAGCTTCACGGGCCGGCCGTCCAGCAGCACCCGGCCGGAGTCCGCGTGGTCGGCGCCGAACAGCAGGCGGGCGAGCTCGGTGCGGCCGGAGCCGAGCAGGCCGGCCACGCCCACGACCTCGCCGGCGTGCAGCTCAAGGTCGAACGGGGCGATCGCACCCGTGCGGCCCAGGTTCTCCGCCCGCAGCAAGGGAGTCTCGGACGGCACGCGCCGCTCGGCCTGCTGCTCCACCTCGTCCAGCACGGACAGGTCGCGGCCGATCATCGCCCGCACCAGCTCGAGCCGGCTCACCGCGGTCGTGGCGTGCTCGCCGACCACCGCGCCGTTGCGCAGCACGGTCAACCGGTCGGCGATCTCGTAGACCTGGTCGAGGAAGTGCGACACGAACAGGATCGCGACGCCGTTCTCCCGCAGCACCCGCATGATCCGGAACAGCTCCGCGACCTCACCCGCGTCCAGGCTGGACGTCGGCTCGTCGAGGATCAGCACCCGCGCGTCGACGGCGACGGCGCGGGCGATCGCGACCAGCTGCTGCACGGCGATCGGGTGGCTGCCGAGCGCCGAGCCGGGATCGATGTGCAGGCCGATGCGGGACAGCAGCTCCGCCGCACGGGCACGCATCGCACGCCCGTCGATCGAGCCGAACCGGCGTGGTTCGCGGCCCAGCAGGATGTTCTCCGCGACGGAGAGGTTCGTGCACAGGTTGACTTCCTGGTACACCGTGGCGATGCCGGCGTCCTGCGCCTGCGCGGGACTGTGGAACGACACCGGAGCGCCGGCGAGACGGATCTCGCCGGCGTCGGGGGTGTGGACCCCGGTGAGGGCCTTGATGAGCGTCGACTTGCCGGCGCCGTTCTCGCCGAGCAACGCGTGCACCTCACCGGGGAACAACCGGAAGTCAACTTCCTGCAACGCCTTCACGCCGGGGAACGTGACGGTGATGCCCTGGATGTCGACCAGGGGGGAAACGTCGGTCACGAATCAGTACTTCCGGTCCGGCAGCGCGGTCTTGGCCTGCTCCTGCGTGAACGTGGTCTCCTCCGTGACCACCCGGTGCGGCACTTCCTCGCCGGCCACGACCTTCTTCGCCAGGTCCATCAGCTGTGGTCCGAGCAGCGGGTTGCACTCGACGATGTAGTTGATCTCACCGCCCGCGAGCGCGGTCATGCCGTCCTTCACCGCGTCCACGGTGATGATCTTGATGTCGACACCCGGCTTCTTGCCGGCCGCCTTGATCGCTTCGATCGCACCGAGACCCATGTCGTCGTTGTGAGCGTAAACAACGTCGATGTCGGGCTGGGACTTCAGGAAGGCCTCCATCACCTGCTTGCCGCCGGCACGGGTGAAGTCACCGGTCTGCGAGGCGACGACCTTGATCTCGGGGTTCGACTTGATCGCGTCCTCGAAGCCCTCCTTGCGGTCGATCGCCGGCGCGGCACCCGTGGTGCCCTGCAGCTCGACCACGTTGGTCGCGCCTTCGTGGTTGTCCACCAACCACTCGCCGGCCTTCTTGCCCTCCTCGATGAAGTCCGAGCCGAGGAACGTCTTGTACAGCGTCTCGTCGTCGGAGTCGATGGCGCGGTCGGTGAGGATCACCGGGATCTTCGCGCGCTGGGCCTCCAGCAGGACGGTGTCCCAACCGGTCTCCACCACCGGGCTGAACGCGATCACGTCCACCTTCTGCTGGATGTAGGACCGGATCGCCTTGATCTGGTTCTCCTGCTTCTGCTGGGCGTCGGAGAACTTGAGTTCGATCCCGGCGGACTTCGCCGACTCCTGGATCGACTTCGTGTTCGCGGTTCTCCAGCCGCTCTCCGCGCCGACCTGGGCGAAGCCCATCGTGATCTTGCCGTCGTCCGCGGCGTTGCCGCCCCCGCCGCCGCTGCCGCACGCGGTCAAGGCCGTGAACAGGACCGCCGCCAGGGCGGTCGTGATCGTCTTACGCACTGCAATATCCTCCGTTGGACCGTGCGTGACCGGTGTCACTGGGCCACTAGAGTGAACGTTCACAGTGGCCGCGTCAACCCCCGGTAATAACAACTTGTCGTCGGTTGACACGTACGGGGTACCCGCTTATGTTAACGCTCACTTTGCGCGTCAACGTCGACCCCGAAGGAACCCTCATGCGGGCACCTGAAGTTCGCCGAAGGACCGCCACCGTTCTCCTCGCGCTCGCCACCCTCGCCGCGCTCCTCGCGACCCCCGCGGCCGCCGGCCCGGGCTACGGCGGGTACCTCTTCTTCTACTTCACCGGCGAGGGCACCGCGACCGGTGAGCAGGTCTACCTCGCCGCCAGCCGCGGCAACGACCCCGTCCGCTTCGACGAGCGCAACGGGCGCCGCCCCGTGCTCACGTCCACCCTGGGGGACAAGGGGGTCCGCGACCCGTTCATCATCCGCTCGCCCCAGGGGGACCGCTTCTACCTGCTCGCCACCGACCTGCGGATCTACGGCAACGGCGACTGGGACGCCGCCCAGCGCCACGGCAGCAAGCACATCGAGGTCTGGGAGTCGACCGACCTCGTGCACTGGTCCGCGCAGCGGCACGTGCGCGTGTCGCCCGACACCGCCGGCAACACCTGGGCGCCGGAGGCCTTCTGGGACCGCTCCATCAACGCCTACGTGGTGTTCTGGGCGTCCAAGCTCTACGCGGCGAGCGACCCGGACCACACCGGCACGACGTACAACCGGATGCTGTACGCCACGACGACCGACTTCCGCACGTTCTCCACGCCGAGGGTGTGGATCGACCCCGGCTACTCGGTCATCGACTCGACGGTCGTCGAGCACAACGGCTGGTACTACCGGTTCACCAAGGACGAGCGGAGCAACGCGCCGGGCTCGCCGTGCGGCAAGTTCATCACCGAGGAGCGGTCGACCAGCCTGCGGAACACGAGCTACAGCTTCGTGAAGGACTGCATCGGCTCGGGCGCCATCAGCCGCGGCGAGGGACCCACCGCGTTCAAGTCCAACACCGAGAACCGCTGGTACATGTTCATCGACGAGTTCGGCGGCCGCGGCTACGTGCCGTTCCAGACCACGAACCTGGCCGCCGGCCAGTGGCAGCCGGTCTCGAGCTACGCCCTGCCGTCGAGCCCCCGCCACGGCACGGTCCTGCCGGTCACGGCGGCCGAGCTGGCCCGCGTGCGCGCCGCCCTCCCCTGAGAACCGGTTCACCCTGCAAACCGATGGAGCACTGATGTCCAGATTCCGCGGAGCCAGACTGCCCGCCGCGGTTCTCGTCGTCGGGGCGCTCACCGCCTCCGGCGCCGGACAGGCCGTGGCGCTGGCCGCCGACCAGGACTACACGATCACCGTCGATGTGAACGCTCACGGCGCCGACATCTCCGACACGATGTACGGCGTCTTCTTCGAGGACATCAACCGCGCCGCCGACGGCGGCCTGTACGCGGAGCTGGTGCAGAACCGCTCCTTCGAGTACGACCCCGCCGACAACGCCTCGTTCACCCCGCTCACCGGCTGGGCGCCCAGGGCGGGTAACCCGCAGGTGGTCGACGACGACGGCCGGATGAACGAGCACAACCGCCGCTACCTGCGCCTGGGCCTGCCGGGCGGGATCATCAACGCCGGCTACAACTCCGGCGTCAACGTCGAGAAGGGCAAGCGGTACGACTTCTCGGTCTGGGCCCGCACCGACCAGGCGACCACGCCGCTGACCGTCGCGCTCACCGACCCCGCCGGCACCCGGCTCGCCGCGCCGCTGACGCTGTCCGTCCGCGGCGCGACCTGGACCCGCTACACCGGCACGTTCACCGCCCAGAAGGCGAGCATCACCGGCCGGCTCCTCGTCGAGGGCGGGGGAGTGGGCACGCTCGCACTCGACATGGTGTCGCTGTTCCCGCGCGACACCTACAAGGGCCGCCCCAACGGCATGCGCCGCGACCTCGCCGAGAAGATCGCCGCGCTGCACCCGAGGTTCGTGCGCTTCCCCGGCGGCTGCCTCGTCAACACCGGCAGCCACTACGGCTACGAGGCGCCGAACTGGGAGCGCAGGCGGTCCTACCAGTGGAAGGACACGATCGGGCCGGTCGAGCAGCGCAGCACCAACGCCAACTTCTGGGGCTACAACCAGTCCTACGGCCTCGGCTACTACGAGTACTTCCAGTTCGCCGAGGACATCGGCGCCATGTCGCTGCCGGTCGTGCCGGCGCTCGTCACCGGCTGCGGCCAGAACCGGGTGACCGACGACCCCGCGTTGTTGGCGCGCCACATCCAGGACACGCTCGACCTGATCGAGTTCGCCAACGGCCCGGCCGACTCCACGTGGGGCCGCAAGCGCGCCGAGCTGGGGCACCCGAAGCCGTTCGGGCTCACCCACATCGCGGTCGGCAACGAGGAGAACCTGCCCGACGCGTACTTCGCGAACTTCCTGAAGTTCCGCGCGGCGATCAAGGCGAAGTACCCGGAGGTGACCGTGCTCAGCAACTCCGGGCCCGACGACACCGGCGCCACGTTCAACCGCCTGTGGCAGCTCAACAAAGACGCCGGCGTCGAGATGGTCGACGAGCACTACTACAACAGCCCGACCTGGTTCCTGCAGAACAACGAGCGCTACGACGCCTACGACCGCAACGGCCCGAAGGTGTTCCTCGGCGAGTACGCCTCGCAGGACAACAAGCTCTACAACGCACTGGCCGAGGCCGCCTACCTCACGGGCCTGGAACGCAACGCGGACGTCGTGCGGCTCGCGTCCTACGCACCCCTGCTGTCCAATGAGGACTACGTGCAGTGGCGGCCGGACATGATCTGGTTCAACAACCGCGCCTCGTGGGGCTCGGCGAACTACGAGGTGCAGCGGCTGTTCATGAACAACGTCGGCAACCAGGTGGTGCCGAGCACCGCGACCGGTACACCGTCCACTGAGGACCAGCCGATCTCGGGCGCGATCGGGCTGTCCACCTGGGGCACCGCCGCGGCCTACGACGACGTGCGGGTGTCCACGGCGGACGGGACGCAGCTGTTCGCCGACGACTTCTCCGGCACGGACGCCAACTGGACCAACATCGCCGGCCGGGGGACGTGGGCGGTCACGGACGGCGCGTACGTCCAGTCCGACACCGCCGCCGAGAACACGATGGTCATGGCCGGCGACCCGAACTGGCAGAACTACGACCTGAACGTCAAGGCCACCAAGCTGTCCGGCCGCGAGGGCTTCCTCGTCGGGTTCGGGGTCAAGGACTCCGGCAACTACTACTGGTGGAACCTCGGCGGCTGGAACAACACCCAGTCGGCCGTGGAGAAGGCGGTGGGCGGCGGCAAGTCCACGCTCGTCGCCGACGGCACGACCATCCAGACCGGCCGCCAGTACGACATCAGGATCCAGGTCCGCGGCCGGACCGTCACCCTGCTCCTCGACGGCCAGAAGTGGGGCGAGTTCACCGACAGCCAGAAGGTGGAGCCGTTCCGCCAGGTCGTCACACGGGACAACCGAACCGGCGAGCTCGTCGTCAAGGTTGTGAACGCGCAAGCCACCGCGGCCTCCACGACCGTCCGGCTGACCGGCTCGGACGTCGAGCGCTCTGCCCGGGTCACCACCCTGCAGGGCGAGCCCGACGACGTGAACACGCAGTACACCGCGCCGATCACGCCCCGGGAGTCCCGCCTGGACGTCGCGAGCACGTTCACCTATACGTTCCCGCCGTACTCAGTGACCTTCATCCGAGTCAAGACCAGGAGCAGCTCGTGAGCCTCGACCGCCGGACCTTGTTCCGAGCCAGCGGCGTCGTGGCCGCGGCGAGTGTGATACCCATGACCACAGGAAGCACCGCACCCGCGACGACCAGGGGAAAGCACGCGGCGGACGGCCCGCGCAAGGCCGCCGTCCTCACCACCCGCAACCCGCTCGTCGAGCAGCGCGCCGACCCGTTCATCACCCGGCCCGTCAACGGCATGTACTACCTGACCGGGTCGGTCCCGGAGTACGACCGGATCGTGATCCGCGGCGCCACGACGCTCGACGGCCTCGCCACGGCCCGTGAGCGCACCATCTGGCGGCGACCGGCGTCCGGCTCCATGGGCGGCTACATCTGGGCCCCGGAGCTGCACCGTATCGGCGACCGCTGGTACGTGTACTTCGCCGCCGGCGACTCCGACGACCCGTTCCGCATCCGCACCTACGTGCTGGAGTCGATCAACGACGACCCGAGGAGCACCGGCTGGCTGCCGCCGAAGCGGATGGTCACCGGATGGGACTCGTTCACCCTCGACGCGACGACCTTCGAGCATCGCGGCCGAAGGTACTTCCTGTGGGCGCAGAGCGAGCCGGGCATCGCCACCAACAGCAACCTCTACATCGCGGAGATGGTCTCGCCGCTGGAGCTCGTCACACCGGTCGTGCGGATCGCCGTGCCGACGCTGTCCTGGGAGGTCCAGGGGTTCCGGGTGAACGAGGGCCCGGCGGTGCTGATCCGCAACGGCCGCGTGTTCGTCACCTTCTCGGCGAGCGCGACCGACGCCCGCTACTGCATGGGCCTGCTCCACGCGGACGAGAACGCCAACCTGCTGGACGCGCGGTCGTGGACCAAGGCACCCAACCCGATCTTCACGACCAACGCCGAGACCCGCCAGTTCGGTCCGGGCCACAACTCGTTCACGGTCGCCGAGGACGGCACGACCGACGTGCTCGTCTACCACGCCCGCGACTACCGGGACATCAGCGGCGACCCGCTGTTCGACCCGAACCGGCACACGCGGGTGCAGAAGCTGTACTGGAACTCCGACGGCACGCCCGCGTTCGGCGTGCCGGTGGGCAAGGGCGGCACGGTCGTGCGGCTGTCCCCGCTCGACGCGCCCGACCTCGTCGTCCGGCACGCCGAGTTCCGGCTGCGGGTCGAGGGCGACGTCCGCGAGGTGGCCGACTCGTGGTTCCGCTTCACGCCGGGACATCTCGGCGCCGGCACGGTGTCGGTGCAGTCGGTGAACTACCCCAACCGGTACGTGTGCTCGGGTGACGGGGTGCTGCGCATCGAGCAGTTCGTGGAGTCCGACGAGTACGGCCGCATCGCGAGTTTTGTCCAGGTGCCGGGTCTCGCGGATCGCTCGGCCGTGTCATTGCGGTTGCTGGACGACTCCGGAGCGTATATCGCGCACGAGAACGGGCGGCTCGTCATCGCCCGACCGGGTAGGGGAAAGGCCGAACGTGAACGTTCTACCTTCCGAATCAGTTGACGGTGGGACACTGGGTATATACACAGGTCCAGGATGATCAGGACCGCAGCGAGTTCGAAGGTAGGTTCCAAGTGGACAACCCGGTAGTGGGTAGCAAGGTCTCGCGGGACCCCGCGATGACGGACGTCGCCCGCTTGGCCGGGGTGTCCCATCAGACGGTGTCGCGGGTGCTGAACGGGCACCCGAACGTGCGGGAGCAGACGCGGTTACGGGTGCGCGCGGCCATCGAGCAGTTGGGGTACCGGCCCAACAACGCGGCCCGGGCGCTGGTCACCGGCAAGTCGCAGCTGATCGGCGTCATCGCGCAGAACTCGTCGCTGTACGGGCCGTCGTCACTGCTCGGCGCGTTCGAGTCGGCGGCGGCCGAGGCGGGCTTCTCGGTGAGCCTGCGGCGGGTGAAGGTCCTCGACCGCGAGTCCATCGCGGCGGCCGTCGAGCACCACCGCGACGCGCGGGTCGCCGGCATCGTGGCCATCGCCCCGACCGCGTCGGCCAACGAGGCCCTCGCCGAGGTGCCGGCCGGCGTGCCGCTGGTGACCGTCGACGGCGACCCGGAGCGCGAGAGCCCGCTGGTGACGGTGGACCAGCGGCAGGGTGCCTACGACGCGACCATCCACCTGATCGAGGCCGGGCACCGGACGGTGTGGCACGTGTCCGGGCCGGCGGACTGGTTCGACAGCGCGGGGCGGGTGAAGGGGTGGCGGTCGGCGCTCGAGCACGCTGGGGTCGAGGAGCCGCCGTTGGTGGCGGCCGACTGGAGTGCGGAGTCCGGGTACAAGGCGGGGCAGATGCTGGCTCGGATGCCGGAGTGCACTGCCATCTTCGCTGCCAATGATCATTTGGCGTTGGGGATCTTGCGGGCGATGCATGAGCGGGGGCGGAACGTGCCTCGGGATGTGAGTGTGGTCGGGTTTGATGATGTGCCGGAGGCTGCTTACTTCATTCCGCCGTTGACTACTGTGCGGCCGGATTTTGATGCGGTGGCTCGGGAGACGCTTGGGTTGTTGTTGGCGCAGGTTACTGAGGGGGAGGTGGGGGAGGTTCATCGGTCCGTTGAGCCGATGTTGGTGTTGCGGTCCAGTGTGGCGCCGCCGGAGGAGTGATGGTGGCCGGGTCCGGGTCCGGGTCCGGGGTCCGGGGGTGGGCCGGGGTGCGTGGGGGAGGTTGGCAAGCGGGGTGCTGGGGCTGGGCGGTTGAGGCTCTGCGTGGTCGCGGCGTGTTGACAGTCGGGGTTGGTTTGGGCTGCGCGGTTGAATGCCTTGCGTGGGGCGGTGAGTTGGCAATCGGGTCGTTAGGGCAGCGCGGTTGAGCATCGGTGACCTCGGCTATCCCACGACTTCTATCAACCGGCCTGCATCCCGCGGCTTCTGCCTGCTGGCTTCTGTCCTACCGACTTTCGTCCCGCCGCCTTCCATCCCGCCGCTTCTGTCCCGCCGCCTTCTGTACCTCCGCCTTCCATCTCACTGGCCTGCATCCCGCGGCTTCTGTTCCGCCGGCTTTGTCCCGCCAGTTTCCATCCCGCCGGCCTTGGTCTCGCCGGCCTCTGTCCCGCCGGCTTCATCCCATCAAGTTCATCCCCGCGGGGCCGTCCGTCGTGCTGTTGCCCGGGTGTCCGGGCCGGCGAGAAGCCACCCGCCCCCACCACGACGTTGCTCCCTGCCCGGGCCAGCCCCCTCAGAGCGTTGAGCGTTGCTTCGGGCACGTCCTGTGAGCGGGTACTCACCGTCCATTGTGCACGTTCACTAAGGATCTCCGTCACAAAGCGGACTGCCTCTTGACGGGCTGGATGTTAACGATAACACTCCTCGCATGGCCAACGATCGCGATGAGGCGCTGGTGGTGGGCGTCGACTTCGGCACCCTCTCTGGGCGTGCCGTGGTCGTGCGGGTGAGGGACGGTGCTGAGCTGGGCACCGCTGTGCATGAATACCGCCACGGGGTCGTCGACCAGGTGTTGCCCGGGAGTGGTCGGGCGCTGCCGCCGGACTGGGCTTTGCAGGTGCCCAAGGACTACGTCGACGTGCTGCGGACCGCTGTTCCCGAGGCGATCAAGGACGCCGGTGTTAACGCGAACGACGTGATCGGCATCGGTACCGACTTCACCGCCTGCACGATGATCCCGGTGACCGCTGACGGCACGCCGTTGTGCGAGCTGCCGGAGTTCGCGGACGACCCGCACGCCTACGTCAAGCTCTGGAAGCACCACGCCGCACAACCGCAAGCAGACCGGATCAACGAGTTGGGTGCCGCGCGCGGGGAGAAGTGGCTGCCGCGCTACGGCGGGCTCATCTCCTCGGAGTGGGAGTTCGCCAAGGGGCTGCAGCTGCTGGAGGAGGCGCCCGAGGTCTACGCCGCGATGGCCCACTGGGTCGAGGCCGCGGACTGGATCATCTGGCAGCTCACCGGGAACTACGTCCGCAACGCCTGCACCGCCGGCTACAAGGGCATCTACCAGGACGGCGCCTACCCCTCCGAGGACTTCCTCCGCGAGCTGCACCCCGACTTCGCGGGGTTCGTGCGCGACAAGCTCGACCACCCCATCGGCCAGCTCGGGGACCGGGCCGGCGATCTCAGCAAGCTCGCCGCCTACTGGACGGGGCTGCCCGCCGGGATCGCCGTGGCGGTGGGAAATGTTGACGCTCACGTCACCGCACCGGCCGCGCAGGCGGTCGAGCCGGGGCGGCTGGTCGCGATCATGGGCACGTCCACCTGCCACGTCATGAGCGGCGCCGAGCTGCACGAGGTGCCGGGCATGTGCGGCGTCGTCCAGGGCGGCATCGTTCCGGGGCTCTGGGGCTACGAGGCGGGCCAGAGCGGCGTCGGCGACATCTTCGCCTGGTTCACCGAGAACCAGGTCCCCCCGGAGTACCACGAGGCCGCCCGCGCGCAGGGCAGGTCGCTGCACGAGTACCTGACCGACCTCGCCGCGAAGCAGCGGGTCGGGGAGCACGGGCTGCTGGCGCTCGACTGGCACAGCGGCAACCGCTCGGTGCTCGTCGACCACGAGCTCTCCGGGGTGGTGCTCGGCCAGACGCTCGCGACGAAGCCGGAGGACATCTACCGGGCGTTGTTCGAGGCCACGGCGTTCGGCACGCGGATGATCGTGGACGCGTTCACCGAGTCCGGGGTGCCGGTGACCGAGCTGGTCGTGGCGGGTGGGCTCGTGCAGAACGAGTTGCTGATGCAGATCTACGCCGACGTCACGAACCTGCCGCTGTCCACCATCGGCTCGGCGCAGGGGCCGGCGCTCGGCTCGGCCATGCACGCCGCCGTCGCCGCGGGGGCGTTCCCCGACATCCGGGCGGCCGCCGCCGTCATGGGGTCGGTCAACAGCGGGGTGTACCAACCGATCCCGGAGAACGCGGCGATCTACGACCAGCTCTTCGCGGAGTACGCCACGCTGCACGACTACTTCGGGCGGGGAGCCAACGACGTCATGCACACGCTGAAGGCCCTGCGCAGGGTGGCGGTGGCGAACTGATGAGCACACGGAGCGGAGCGACCCAGTCAACACTGTCAGCGCTGCGGGAGACCGTCGCCGGGCTGCACGCCGAGCTGACGCGGTACAACCTGGTGGTCTGGACCGCCGGCAACATCTCCGCCCGCGTGCCGGGCGAGGACCTGATGGTGATCAAGCCGTCGGGCGTGTCCTACGACGACCTCAGCGCGGACACCATGGTCGTGACCGACCTGCACGGCAACCTCGTCGAGGGCGAGCTCGCGCCGTCGTCGGACACCGCGGCGCACGCGTACGTCTACCGGCACATGCCGGAGGTGGGCGGGGTCGTGCACACCCACTCGCCGTACGCGACGGCGTGGGCCGCGCGGGGCGAGCCCATCCCGTGCGTGCTGACGATGATCGCCGACGAGTTCGGTGGTGACATCCCCGTCGGTCCCTTCGCGCTCATCGGGGACGACTCGATCGGGCACGGCATCGTGGAAACGCTGCGGGACAGCCGGTCCCCGGCGGTGCTGATGCGCCAGCACGGCCCCTTCACCATCGGCAAGGACGCGCGCGCGGCGGTCAAGGCGGCCGTGATGCTCGAGGAGACGGCGCGGACCGTCCACTTCGCATTCCAGCTCGGCAAGCCGGACGTCATCGGCCAGGACGACGTCGACCGGCTCTACGCCCGCTACCAGAACGTTTACGGGCAATAAGGAGAGTTCATGTCCTCTGCCGCCAAGCCACAGGTCTGGTTCCTGACCGGCAGCCAGCACCTCTACGGTCCGGAGACCCTGGACCAGGTGGCGAGCCAGTCGCAGCAGATCCAGCGCATGCTCACCGACTCCGGCGCGATCAGCGCGGAGATCGTCTGGCAGCCGGTGCTGACCGACTCGACCGCGATCCGCGACATCCTGCTGAAGGCCAACAGCGACCCGTCGTGCGTCGGCGTGATCGCGTGGATGCACACGTTCTCCCCGGCCAAGATGTGGATCACCGGGCTGGACATCCTGCGGAAACCGTTGCTGCACCTGCACACCCAGCTCAACGAGGCGTTGCCGTGGGAGTCCATCGACATGGACTTCATGAACCTCAACCAGGCCGCGCACGGCGACCGCGAGTTCGGCTACATCCAGAGCCGCCTCGGCGTGGCCCGCAAGACCGTCGCCGGTCACGCGAGCGATCCCGTGCTCACCAGCCGCATCGACGAATGGGCCCGCGCCGCGACGGGTTTCGCGCACCTGCGCACGCTCAAGCTCGCCCGGTTCGGCGACAACATGCGTGACGTGGCGGTGACCGAGGGCGACAAGGTCGAGGCCGAGCTGCGCTTCGGCGTCTCCGTCAACACCTACGGCGTCAACGACCTCACCGCACTCGTCGACGCCGTCAGCGACGGCGAGGTCGACCTGCTGGTCGCCGAGTACGCCGACGCGTACCGGCTCGCGCCGGAGCTCGCGAAGGACGGGGAGCGGCACGACTCGCTGCGCTACGCCGCCCGCATCGAGGCCGGGCTGCGGAGTTTCCTCACCGAGGGCGGGTTCGGCGCGTTCACCACGAACTTCCAGGATCTCGGCGGGCTGCGGCAGCTGCCCGGCCTCGCCGTGCAGCGGCTGATGGCCGACGGCTACGGGTTCGGCGGCGAGGGCGACTGGAAGACCTCCGCCCTGCTGGCCGCCGTCAAGGCCATGGGCGCCGGTTCGCCGGGTGGCACGTCGTTCATGGAGGACTACACCTACCACTTCGGGCCTGGCACGCCGAAGATCCTGGGCGCGCACATGCTCGAGGTGTGCCCCTCGATCGCGGCCGGCACGCCGTCGTGCGAGATCCATCCGCTCGGCATCGGCGACCGCGAGGACCCCGTGCGGCTGGTGTTCGACACCGAGACCGGACCTGGCGTCGTGGTCGGTCTCGCGGACGTCGGCGACCGGTTCCGCCTGGTGGCCAACGAGATCGAGATCGTGCCGCCGGACGAGCCGCTGCCGCGGCTGCCCGTCGCGCGCGCCGTGTGGCAGCCGGCGCCGTCGCTGCAGACCTCCGCCGAGTGCTGGCTCACCGCCGGCGGCCCGCACCACACCGTCCTCACCCAGTCGGTCGGTTCCAGCGTGCTGAAGGACTTCGCACGCATGGCCGAGACCGAGCTCGTGCTCATCGACGATGACACCACGACCGACGCGTTCGCCGACCGGCTGCGCTGGAACCAGGCCTACTACCGCCTCGCAAACGGCCTGCACTGACACAGATAGGAGAAACGATGAGGTTTCCTCGGCTCGCGGCGGTGCTCACCGCCGGCCTGGCCTTAACCCTTGCGGCTTGCGGCTCGTCGGAGAAGACGGCCGACCAGCAGCCGAAGTCCTCGGACGGCGCGCTCGTCGGCGTGACCATGCCGACCCGGTCCTCCGAGCGCTGGATCCACGACGGCGACAACATCAAGAAGGCCCTGGAAGCCAAGGGGTACAAGGTCGACCTCCAGTACGCGGAGAACGACATCCCCACGCAGGCCAACCAGATCGAGAACCAGATCACCAAGGGCGCGCGGGTGCTGATCATCGCGTCCATCGACGGCACCGCGATCACCTCGCAGCTGCAGCTGGCCGCCGACAACAAGATCCCGGTGATCTCCTACGACCGGCTCATCCGCAACAGCCCGAACGTGGACTACTACGCCTCGTTCGACAACTTCAAGGTCGGCGTGCAGCAGGCCACCTCGCTGCTGATCGGTCTCAAGGTCCTCAACGCGGACGGCTCGGAGGGCACCGCGAAGGGTCCGTTCAACATCGAGCTGTTCGCCGGCTCGCCGGACGACAACAACGCGACGTTCTTCTTCAACGGGTCGATGTCGGTGCTCAAGAAGTACATCGACAACGGCACGCTGAAGGTCAAGAGCGGCCAGACCGACTTCAAGACCATCGCGATCCTGCGCTGGGACCCGGCCACGGCCCAGCGGCGCATGGAGGACCTGCTCACCTCCTCCTACAACGACGGGTCGCGTGTGGACGGTGTGCTCTCGCCGTACGACGGCCTGTCCATCGGCATCCTCTCGGCGCTCAAGAGCGGCGGCTACGGCACCTCGGCGCAGGCCTACCCGATCGTGACCGGCCAGGATGCCGAGGTCGCGTCGGTGAAGTCGATCATCGCCGGTGAGCAGTACTCGACGATCCAGAAGGACACCCGGGAGCTGGCGAAGGTCGCCGTCGACATGGCGGACGCCGTGCTGAAGGGCGACAAGCCCGAGGTGAACAACACCAAGGACTACGACAACGGCAACAAGGTCGTGCCGTCCTACCTGCTCGAACCGGTGATCGTGGACAAGTCGAACTACAAGAAGATCCTCATCGACACCGGTTACTACACCGAAGACCAGCTGAGGTAGCTTTCGTGTCGGACGAGATCCTGGCGATGCACGGCATCACCAAGTCGTTCCCCGGCGTGACCGCGTTGCGGGACGTGGAGTTCTCGGTGCGGCGCGGTGAGATCCACGCGATCTGCGGCGAGAACGGAGCTGGCAAGTCCACGCTCATGAAGATCCTCTCCGGGGTGCACCCCCACGGGACGTACTCCGGAGAGGTCATCTTCGACGGCGAGGTGTGCTCGTTCTCGGGCATCCGCGACAGCGAGGCCCGCGGCGTCGTGATCATCCACCAGGAGCTCGCGCTGGTGGGTCAGCTGTCGATCGCGGAGAACCTGTTCCTCGGCAACGAGATCGCGCAGCGCGGGATGATCGACTGGAACCGCACCAACCACGAGGCCGAGCAGCACCTGCGCCGCGTGGGCCTGCGCGAGAACCCGGTGACGCCGGCCGGTGTGCTGGGTGTGGGCAAACAGCAGCTCGTCGAGATCGCGAAGGCACTGTCCAAAAAGGTCAAGCTGCTGATCCTCGACGAGCCGACGGCCGCGCTGAACGACGACGACTCCGCGCACCTGCTGGAGCTGCTGCGCGGCCTGCGCGAGGACGGGATCACCTGCGTGGTGATCTCGCACAAGCTGGGCGAGGTCATCGAGATCGCCGACACCATCACGATCCTGCGGGACGGCCGGACCATCGAGACGCTCGACGCGAGCGACGTCACGGAGGACCGGCTCATCGCCGGCATGGTGGGGCGGGACCTGGAGCACCGGTTCCCGCCCCGGGAGCCGCACATCGGCGACGAGGTGCTGCGGATCGTGGACTGGACCGTCCACAGTCCCACCATCGCCGGCCGGGTGGTCGTCGACCACGCCAACCTCTCCCTGCGGCGCGGGGAGATCGTCGGGCTCGCCGGCCTGATGGGCGCGGGCCGCACGGAGCTGGCGATGAGCGTGTTCGGCCGGACCTACGGCGTGGACGTCTCGGGCCAGGTGGTCAAGGACGGCAAGGTGATCGACGTCCGCTCCGTGGAGTCGGCCATCCGCAACGGGATCGCGTACGTGAGCGAGGACCGCAAGCGGTATGGTCTGAACCTCGTCGCGGACGTGAAGCAGAACGTGTCGGCGGCCGGGCTGCGGCTGCTGTCGAAACGCGGCTGGGTGAACGAGCACGAGGAGGTCAGCGTCGCCGAGCGGTTCCGGACGGCGCTGCGGATCAAGACCCCCACCGTCCAGGCCGGCGTGCAGACGCTGTCCGGCGGCAACCAGCAGAAGGTCGTGCTGGCGAAGTGGATGTTCACCGAGCCGGACGTGCTGATCCTCGACGAGCCGACCCGCGGCGTCGACGTCGGCGCGAAGTACGAGATCTACACGATCGTGAACTCGCTGGCGGAGCAGGGAAAGGCGGTGCTGGTGATCTCCTCGGAGCTGCCGGAGCTGCTGGGCCTGTGCGACCGGATCTACACGCTGTCGGCGGGCCGGATCACGGGTGAGGTCGCACGCGAGGACGCGACGCAGGAACGGTTGATGGAGTACATGACGCAGGAGGTACGGCGGTGAGTTCGCAGACTCAGAACGCCGAAGACGTGCAGGCACCGCCGGCCGCCACGCCGCGCGAGTCGCCGAGGCGGATCCGGATCAACCTGCGCCAGAGCGGGATCTACGTCGCGTTCGCGTTGATCGTGGTGCTGTTCGCCGTGCTCACGGACGGGGACCTGCTGGAACCCGCGAACATCTCGAACATCATCGTCCAGAACTCGTACGTGCTCATCCTGGCGATCGGCATGATCCTGGTGATCATCTCAGGGCACATCGACCTGTCGGTGGGCTCGGTCGTCGCGGTGACGGGTGCCATCTGCGCGGTGCTGACCGTCCAATGGGGACTGCCGTGGTGGCTCGCCGTGCTGGCGACGCTCGCCGCCGGCGCGGTCATCGGCGCGGCGCAGGGGTACTGGATCGCGTACTTCGGCATCCCGGCGTTCATCGTGACGCTCGGCGGCATGCTGGTGTTCCGGGCGTTGACGCTCACCGTGCTGGGGAACCAGGGCATCGGCCCGTTCCCGGACGAGATCCGCACGCTCGCGAACGGCTTCACCGACGGCTACCTCGGCAACGTCGGCCTCGGCCCGCTCGGTGGCGCGGACATCGTGGCCCTGCTCGTGGGCATCCTGGTGGTGATCGGCTTCGCGCTGGTGCAGTGGCGGGCCAGGCGGGCGCGGCTGGGCTACGGCCAGGTCGTGGACCCGTTCCCGCTGTTCGCCGGGAAGATCCTGCTCGCCGCGTTCGTGGTCATGTTCGTGGTGGTGCAGCTTGCCAGGTTCCGGAACCTGCCGTGGGTGCTGGTCCTGCTGGCGGTGCTGGTGCTGGGCTACTCGCTGATGGCCAACCGGTCGGTGTTCGGCCGCCACATCTACGCCGTGGGCGGCAACCTCCAGGCCGCGACGCTGTCCGGCGTGCGGGTGAAGCCGGTGACGTTCTGGGTGTTCGTGAACATGGGCGTCCTGGCGGCACTGGCCGGTGTGATCTTCGCGGGCCGCCTGAACCAGGCCGGCCCGACCGCGGGCACGTCGTTCGAGCTGGACGCGATCGCGGCCGCCTTCATCGGCGGCGCGGCCGTGCAGGGCGGCGTCGGCAAGGTCATCGGCGCCATCACCGGCGGCCTGATCATGGGTGTGATCAACAACGGCATGTCCCTGATCGGCGCGCCCAGTGAGCGGGTCATGCTCGTGAAGGGCCTCGTGCTCCTGGCCGCGGTGGCCTACGACGTGTGGACCAAGCGCCGCGCGGGCACCGTCCGGTAGCCGCGGGAGGACGACGCGGCGGTGGGCCGCCACCGGTCTTACGGGTCCGGTGGCGGCCCACCGCTGTTAGCGCTCCCATGAAACGCCCTGCTCACGGGACCCGGCGCGCGTTGTTACTGAACCGGTTCATTCCGAGGCTGGAAATGGTCTTGACGGCTGTCGTAAGCTCCGCGTCGACCAGCGTTCGATCACTGGACTAGAACTTACGCGGTTCAGTAGGTCGTGCGCGCAGGGAGGCGATGATGCTTCTGCACGACGGCCGGCCGTGGCTGGGCGCCAACTTCTGGTCCCGTTCCGGGGGACCGCTGATGTGGCGCTCCTACGACCCCGACCTGATCGCGCGGGAGCTCGCCGTGCTCGCGGAGCACGGGATGAACGTCACCCGGTCGTTCTTCTACTGGCCCGACTTCCACCCGGAGCCGGACCGGATCGACGAGGAGCTGGTCGCCCGGTACGCCGACTTCCTCGACCGGCACCTCGACGCCGGTATGGCCACCATCCCGACCTTCATCGTCGGGCACATGTCCGGGGAGAACTGGGACCCGGTCTGGCGGCAGGGCCGCGACCTCTACGGCGACGTGTGGCTGGTCGCCCGGCAGGCCTGGTTCGTCCAGGAGATGACCGCCCGGTTCCACGACCACCCCGCGGTCACCGGCTGGCTGATCTCCAACGAGATGCCGATCTACGGTGAGCGCTCACAACGCGAGAAGGTCACGCCGTGGGCGCAGCTCATGGTCCAGGCCGTGCGCGCGGGTGGCGGCACCCAGCCCGTCTCCATCGGGGACGGCGCCTGGGGCATGGAGGTCACCGGCTCGGACAACGGCTTCTCCGTGCGTGACCTGGGAGCGCTCACGGACTTCGTCGGGCCGCACGTGTACCGCATGGAGAACGACATCGTGCGGCAGCACCTGACCGCGGCGTTCATCTGCGAGCTGGCCGACTTCGGCAAACCCGTCGTGCTGGAGGAGTTCGGCGTCACCGACGCGTTCGTCTCCCGCGAGCACGCCGCGCACTACTACCGCCAGCTCCTGCACAACTCGCTGCTCGCCGGCGCGACCGGCTGGATCGGCTGGAACAACTCCGACTACGACAACCTGTACACGCAGGACCCCTACCGCCACCACGCCTTCGAGATGCGGTTCGGCCTCACCGACGTCGACGGGAACCCCAAGCCCGCGCTGCGTGAGTTCCGCGACTTCGCCGAGGTGATCGCTCACACCGACCTCCCGGGGTGCGCGCGGCCGGACAGCGAGACGGCCCTGGTCGTGCCCTCGTACCTGGAGCAGCCCTACCCGTTCACCGAGCCCGGCGACCACACCTACGTCTTCGAGGTGCTGCGCCAGGCCTACGTCGCGGCGCGCGAGGCCGACCTGCCGCTGCGGCCGGCCCGCGAACGCGACGGGCTGCCCACCGACCGCCGGCTCTACCTTGTGCCCTCGGCCAAGCAGCTCACCGGGCCGGCGTGGCGGGACCTCGCGGGCTTCGCGGAGCGGGGCGCGGTCGTCTACGTGTCCTACAGCCCCGGCAACCACGGCGTGCAGCGCGGCCTGTGGCACGCGGACGTCAACGGCATGTTCGGCGTCGAGCACCAGCTCCGCTACGGCCTGGTCGACCCGGTCGCCGACGACGAGGTCGCGGTCACCTTCACCACCGACTTCGGCTCCCTCGGCGAGGGGAGCACGCTCACCTTCCGCGCGGGGGGCAACGAGCACGCACGGTCGTACCTGCCCGTGCGGGCCACCGACGCGGAGGTCGTCGCGGTCGACCAGCACGGCAACCCCGTGCTGCTGCGACGCGGGCACGGCGCCGGCCACCTGGTGCTGTGCACGTTCCCACTGGAGGGCATGGCGGCGGCGCTGCCGCACGTCAACCCCGAACCGACGTACCGGATCTACGACGCGCTGGCGGCCATGGCCGGCGTGTCGCGACCGGTGACCGTCGCCGACCCGCTCGTCCACGCGGCCGAGCTGCGCCACCGGGACGGCAGGCGGTTCGTCTGGCTCGTGAGCCAGGCGGCGGAAGAGCTGACAGTGAAGCCGGTGGTCACAGGGGGCAGGCTTCACGACCTCACCACGGGAGAGCCCGGCGGCGAGGTCACGCTGCGCCCGTACGGCGTGCGGGTGCTGGCACTCAAGGATTCCTGAACGAGGAGAGCACCATGCGGAAACGGATGCGGTTTCTGGTCCTGCTCGCGGCGATCGGCTTAGCGGCCGCCGCGTGTACGGGTGCGGAAGGAGACGGCGCGAGCGCCGGCTCCGGCAACTACCCCCGCAACGAGACCCTGTTCACCAGCGGCACCCAGTGGGGGGTGCCGAGCAACTGGAACCCCTTCCGGGCGGACTACTCGACCGGCACGGTCGGGCTCCTCTACGAGACCCTGTTCGTCTACGACCCGCTGGCGGACAAGTACGAGCCGTGGCTGGCCGAGAAGGACCAGTGGACCGACGACAAGACCTACGAGGTGACGCTGCGCGACGGTCTCACGTGGAGCGACGGCAAGCCGGTCACCGCCGAGGACGTGGCGTTCACCCTCGAACTCGGCAAGATGAAGACGGTGCCCTACAACCCGCTGTACCAGTCCGTCGAGTCCGTCGAGGCCGTGGACGAGCTGACCACGAAGGTCACTTTCAAGGAGCCGCACTACCAGCAGTGGGGCAACTGGAAGTACTTCAACCCGATCGTGCCGAAGCACGTGTGGGAGGGCAAGTCCGAAAAGGACGTCATGCAGGGCGCCAACAAGGACCCGGTCGGTTCCGGTCCGTACCTGTACGAGACCTCCGACCAGGACCGCATGGTCTGGAAGCGCAACGACAAGTGGTGGGGCAAGGACAAGCTCAACCTGGACATGAAGCCGAAGTACATCGTCGACATCGTCAACAGCAGCAACGAGGCCGCGCTCGGCCAGGTGCTGCAGGGTGACATCGACCTGTCCAACAACTTCCTGCCCGGCATCGCGTCGCTGGTCAAGGGCGGCTACAAGCTGCAGACCTACTTCAAGGACGCGCCGTACATGCTGGCCGCCAACACCACCTGGCTGATCCCGAACACGACCAAGGCGCCGATGAACGACCCGGCCTTCCGCCGGGCGCTCGCGTTCTCCATCGACACCGACAAGATCGTGAACTCGGTGTACAGCAACATCGTGGAGAAGGCCAACCCGACGGGCCTGCTGCCCATCTGGGACAAGTACATCGACAAGGGCGTCGTCGACGAGCTCGGCCCGACCTACAACACCAGCGAGGCCAAGACTCTCCTGAACCAGGCCGGCTACCGGGACACCAACGGCGACGGGTTCGTCGAGAACAAGGACGGCTCGCCGCTCTCGCTGAAGCTCGCCACCCCGTCCGGCTGGACGGACTGGAACGAGGCGGGCCGCGTGATCGCCGACAGCGCCAAGTCCGCGGGCATCCAGGTCACCGCCGAGACCCCGGCGCAGGAGGTCGTGCAGGACATGCGCGAGTCCGGTGAGTTCGACCTGATCCTCAACAACGACCGGCAGATGGACAGCACGCCGTGGCGGTACTACCAGTACATCTTCGGCCTGCCGGTGCTCGACTCGCAGACCACGATCAACTACGGCCGGTACGAGAACCAGGCGGCCTGGGACCTGGTCAACCAGCTCGACGCCACGAAGGTCGACGACCCGGACGCGATGCGGGCGGTCGCCTCGCAGATCCAGCGGATCCAGCTGACCGAGGAGCCGGTGATCCCGTTGTGGTACAACGGCCTCTGGGCCCAGTACAGCAACAACGTCTGGACCAACTGGCCGTCGGAGGAGAGCGGGAAGATCCTGCCCACGATGTGGCACGGCTACCCGCAGATGGGCTCGGTCCGGATGCTCGCCGAGCTGAAGCCGGCGCCAGAGGAGAAGTGAAGTCTCCATGGGACGGTACTTCGGCAGGAAGCTCGCGATCTACGCCCTGACGTTCTTCGTCGCGGTGACGATCAACTGGATCATTCCGCGCTTCATGCCGGGCGACCCGGTGCGCGCCATGGTGACGCGCGCCGGGTTGCAGGATCCCGAAGGCGTCGCGGCCATGCGGGAGTACTACACCAACCTGTTCGGGTTCGACCTGCCCGTCTGGAAGCAGTACCTCAACTTCTGGGGTGAGCTGCTCCAGGGCAACTTCGGGACGAGCCTGTGGGCCTATCCCAAGCCGGTCGGCTCGATCATCCTCGAGGCCGTGCCGTACACGCTCGGGCTGCTGTTGCCCGCCATCCTGCTGAGCTGGTGGGCGGGCAACAAGTTCGGCGCGTACGCGGCACGGAAGAAGGTGCTGGACAACACCGTCCTGCCGGTCTGGTACGTGCTGACCGCGACGCCCTACATGTGGCTCGCGATCCTGCTCGCCTGGGCGCTCGGGAAGGTGGCCGGCATCTTCCCGGTCGGCCGCAGCTTCTCGGCGACGCTGCAGCCGGGCTGGAACTGGGTGTTCATCGAGGACCTGATCAGCCACTGGTTCCTCCCGTTCCTGTCGCTGTTCCTGGTGATGTTCGGCGGCTGGGCGATCGGCATGCGCAACCTCGTCATCTACGAGCTGGAGGCGGACTACGCGCACTACCTCGGCGCGCTCGGCGCACCGCACAAGCTGGTGCGCCGGTACGCCTTCCGCAACGCCGTGCTGCCGCAGGTCACCGGCCTCGCGCTCCAGCTCGGCGTGATCGTCGGCGGCCAGGTGGTCACCGAGATCGTCTTCGACTACCGGGGGCTCGGCTACCTGGTGCTCGAGTCGATCAAGACGAACGACCTGTTCCTGCTGCAGGGCATCTTCCTGTTCATCGTGATCGGTGTCCTGGTGGCCAACTTCATCATCGACATCGTCTACGTGCTGGTCGATCCGCGGACAAGAGTCGGCATGGGGAGCGCCTGATGACGCAACCGGCAGAGCCCAGGATCTCCGACGTCGAGCCGACACCGGTCGGCGCCGGCGTGGCCGAGGTGGCCACGGTGCCCGGCGTGGCGACCGTGCGCGCGGCGCCGGTGCGGCGGGAGGCGCTGTACTTCGCGCTGCGCAACAGGAAGCTCGTCGGCGGGCTCGTCATCGTGCTGTTGTTCCTGCTCTTCGCGCTCTTCGGGCCGTTGTTCACCGGGGACGACCCGCTCGCGTACGTGGGGCCGCCGTCGGCGTCGCCGTCGGGAGAGTACTGGTTCGGCACCACCACGTTCGGGCAGGACGTCTTCGCGCAGTTCGTGCACGGCCTGCGGTCCACGTTCTTCGTCGGCGTGGTCGCGGCGCTCATCGCCGGCGTGCTCGGCATGGTCATCGGGTTCGTGGGCGGTTACCGCGGCGGGCTCGTCGACGAGATCCTCAACATGATCACGAACATCGTGCTGGTGCTGCCGGTGCTCGCGGTGCTGATGATCATCGCGGCCTACCAGGACGTGCGTGACGTCCAGGCCCAGGCGATCATCATCGGGCTGTTCTCCTGGCCGTGGGTGGCCCGCGCGGTGCGGTCCCAGACCCTCACGTTGCGGGCCAGGGAGTTCGTCGACCTCGCGAAGCTGTCCGGGATGCCGGTGCGGCGGATCATCTTCCGCGAGGTCGCGCCGAACATGGCCTCCTACCTGTTCATGGTGTTCATCCTGCTGTTCGGCGGCGCGGTGCTGTTCGCCGCGACGCTGGACTTCATCGGGCTCGGGCCCACCGACGGCATCTCGCTCGGCCTGATGCTCAACCAGGCCAAGCAGTGGAGCGCGATGAACCTCGGGCTGTGGTGGTGGTTCATCCCGCCGGGGCTGGGCATCACCGTGATCGTCGGCTCGCTGTACATCATGAACGTCGGCCTCGACGAGGTCTTCAACCCCAAGCTCCGGGAGACGTGATGAGCCTTCGGGTGGAGGATCTCCGGGTCTACTACCGCACGTTGCGCGGTGACGTACGGGCGCTCGACGGTGTCACGTTCTCCGTCGCGGACGGCGAGATCATGGGTCTCGTCGGTGAGTCCGGGTCCGGCAAGACCACGCTGGGCAAGAGCCTGATCCGGATGGACAGCCGCATGCGGCACGTCGGCGGAACGGTCACTGTGGACGGTGCCGAGCTGCCGGTGGGCGACACCGAGGCGATGAACGCCTTCCGGTTCACCGACGTGTCGATCGTGCCGCAGTACGCGATGAGCGCGATGAACCCGACCCGCAGGATCGGCAGGATGGTCCGCGAGCTGGTCGAGTCGCGCAGGATCCGGTTCTCGGCGGTGCGGGACGAGCTGAACCGCCGGCTCGACCTCGTCGGGCTGGACCGGGAGGTGCTCGACCGGTACCCGATCGAGCTGTCCGGCGGGATGAAGCAGCGCATGGTGATGGTGATCTCCACGCTGCTGAACCCGTCGCTGCTGATCGCCGACGAGGTGACCTCGGCGCTCGACGTGTCCACCCAGCGCGCGGTCGCGCTGGCGCTGGCGTCCTTCCGCGACCACGAGCTGGTCCGCAGCATGATCGTGATCACGCACGACGTGTCGCTGGTGTACCAGATCGCCGACACGATCACGGTCATGTACGCGGGCCGGCTGGCCGAGACCGCGCCGACCGACGTCCTGATCTCCGAGCCGCAGCACCCGTACACGCAGCTGTTGATCTCGGCACTGCCCGAGGTGGGCGTGCGGTACGGGGGCAAGCGGCTCACGGGGATCGCCGGCAGCCCGCCAGCACTGCTGGACCCACCACCGGGCTGCCGGTTCCGCGACCGCTGCCCGCTCGCGTTCGACAAGTGCGCCGAGCAGCCGCCGTTCGTGGAGATCGCGGAGAACCACAAGGTCGCCTGCTGGAAGGTCACGTGATGCTGCGGTTGGAGCGGGTTTCCAAGACCTACCGGGTGGGCGCGTTCGGCCGGGGCACGCTGCGCGCGGTGCGGGACGTGAGCTTCGAGCTGCGCCCCGGCCAGGTCACCTCGCTGATCGGGGAGAGTGGCAGCGGCAAGTCGACGATCGGCCGGATGATCCTGCGCCTGCTGCGCCCGACGAGCGGCTCGATCACGTTCGGGGGCAGCGACATCACGGGCCTGCGGGGGGCCGAGCTGAAGGAGTACTACCGGCACGCGCAGGGCGTGTTCCAGGACCCGTTCAGCACGTACAACCCGATCTTCCGCGCGGACCGCGTGTTCGCGATGATCCACCAGTCGTTCTTCCCGTCGGTGAAGCACGACGAGTGGGGCGACCGCGTGGCCGACGCGGTGCGGTCGGTCAACCTCAACCCGGACCTGGTGCTCGGCAAGTACCCGCACCAGCTCTCCGGCGGCCAGCTGCAGCGGCTGCTGGTGGCCCGCGCGCTGCTGCTGGACATCAAGCTGCTCGTGGCCGACGAGATCATCAGCATGCTGGACGCGTCGACGCGGATCGACGTGCTGAACCTGCTGGCGGACCTGAAAGAGCGGGGTCTGGCGGTTCTCTTCATCACCCACGACCTGTCGCTGGGCAACTATCTTTCCGACCAGACGGTGATCCTGCGCAAGGGTGCGATCGTCGAGCGGGGCGTGACCGAGAAGGTGTTCGGCGACCCGCGCCACCCGTACACGCGGACCCTGCTGGCGTCGGTGCCGCGGCTGGGCGTGCGGTGGGAGGATCTGCCGGTCCCCGAGACCGAGGGACACGCGTGCGACGCGCCGCTGGACGAGGTCGAGGACGACCACTTCGTGGCATGCTTCGACACGGCGGGTGTCCACCATGGACGGAAGAGCGAACCGGTGTGACGAAACGAGTGACGATCGCCGACGTCGCCAGGCAGGCGGGTCTGTCGAAGGGCGCGGTGTCGTACGCCCTGAACGGGCAGCCCGGCGTGTCGGAGGCGACGAGGCAGCGGGTGCTGCGGCTCGCGCTGGAGATGGGGTGGCACCCCAACAGCGCGGCCAAGGCGCTGTCCGGGGCACGGGCCGGCGCGTTCGGGCTGGTGCTGGCGCGGCCGGCGAGCACGCTGGGGGCCGAGTCGTTCTTCATGAAGCTCATCTCGGGCATGGAGAGCGCGATGGAGTCCACCCAGACCGCGTTGCTGCTGCAGGTGGTGCCCGACCACGAGGCCGAGATCGCGACCTACCGCCGCTGGTGGGCCGAGCGCCGGGTCGACGGCGTGTTCCTGGTCGACCTGTGCCTCGACGACGCCCGGGTGCCGGTGCTGGAGGAGCTGCGCCTGCCGGTGATGGTGGTGGGCGGGCCGGGGCACCACGGCTCGCTGGCGGCCCTGTGGATCGACGACGGCAGCGCCATGGTGATGGCGGTCGAGTACCTGGCGGCGCTGCGGCACCGGCGGATCGCCCGGGTGGGCGGCGTGCCGGGCATGCGGCACGACGAGATGCGCACGACCGCGTTCGACTCCGTGGTGCGGCGGCTCGAGCTGGAGTGGTCGACGACCATCCCCACCGACTACAGCCCGGAGGCCGGTGCCCAGGCCACGCGCCGCCTGCTGAGCGGGGCCAACCCGCCGACCGCGATCGTCTACGACAACGACGTGATGGCGGTGGCCGGGGTGTCCGTGGCCCACGAGATGGGGGTGCGCGTCCCGGGCGACCTGTCGATCATGGCGTGGGACGACTCGGTGCTGTGCGAGATCACGCACCCGCCGCTGACGGCCGTGAGCCGGGACATCACCGCGTACGGCCGCCAGGTCGCCGAGCACCTCCTGGCCTTGCTGAACGGCGAGGTCGTGACGGAGGTCCAGAACACCTCACCCCGCCTGGTCGTCCGGGGCAGCACGGCGCGGCCGGTGGGGTGAGCTCAGCGCGAGTTGTCGGGGTGCGGGAGGAACCACATGGCCAGTCGCAGTGGGTGGACGCCCCAGGTCCGGGTGGCGTCCAGGGCCAGGTTGATGGCCCGGGACATGCCGCTGCCGTCGTCGGGCTTGATGCCGGGCGCGCTGAACACCTGGCTGTCGCCGTCGACGGGGTGGTCGCGCCAGTCGGGCGCGAAGATCGGGATCGGCGTGACGCGTAGATAGGCGCTGTACTCCTCACCGTGGAGCCGGGGTGTGAGCAGGAACCGGGGCACCGGCGGCGCGTGCCAGTCGTCCAGGCCGACGATCAGCGCCTCGCCACGCAGGGCCGCCCGGATCGCCCGGTCCGCGATCAGGCCGAACGCGGACCGGACGCCGTCGTACTGGTCCAGTGCGTGGTCCGGGTTGACCGGGATCAGCCCGGTGACGCCGTTCCCCAGCGACAGGGTTCGCGCGGTGGGGTCCAGCACGGCGACCTCCCGCGTGCCGAGGCCCGCCGGGTCGACCCGTGCCAGCTCGCCGGCGCCGAGATGGTGCAGCGCCACCTTCGGCTCGGTCATCCGCCAGAACGACGAGCCGCCGTCGGTGTGGCGGAGGCAGATCAGCTCGCCGTTCGGGATGCCGGGCAGCACGTTCACCGGGCCGCCGCCGAGCTGGCCGGTGAGCGCCGGCGGCGCGGGCGGCTGCGGCAGGACGGCACCCTGCGGCGCCGGGAACGGTGGCAGGTAGGCGAACCGCGGGTCGAGCCGGATGGTCCCCAGGGTCCGGCGCACCCAGGCACGCACCCTGGTCAGCGGGTGGTCGGGGAACCGCTCGTCCCAGCGCGCGTCGTCCGACTCGTCGAACCAGACGTGCGGGGCGCCACCCGCGTACGGGTGCGGCCGGCGCAGCCCCTCGGGGCCGCCGCGGGAGTTGATGACCTCGGCGGCCACCATCGTCTCGCGGCTGCCCGTCCAGTCGCCCTCCTTCGCCTGCATGGTGACGGCGACGCCGCAGTGCGCGCGCGGCACGATCACCGTCGCGATGTAGGCCACCCCCGCCGGCCGGTTCGGCAGCGGCGTCTTCACCAGCTGGTAGACCGCGGGCATCGAGTCGATCTGGAGGACGTTGGCCTCGACGAGCACGCCCGCCGGCGCCGTCGCGGTCGGGGTGGCGGTGTCGATGGCGAGCTGCCGCAGCATGCGGGGCGGGTCGTGCAGGAACGGCGGCAGGTCGGGGACCATGCCCATGCGGGTGACGAGCACGGCGTCGCCGGTGCGTTTCTCCAGCCAGGTGTACTCGTCGACCCGCTGCCAGCCGGCCGTGTCGAAGAAGATCGGCATGTGTTCAGCTGGCCGGCAGCGTGACGGCGATCGTGGCGGTGCCGTGCGCCGGGACCTCGTTGAACTCCGCGGTGCTGGTCTGGCAGGTCACCCGAGGCGCGCCGATGGTGAGCGTGCCCTTCGCCAGGTCGGCGGGGACCTCGAACGCGACGACCGCCACCGGGGTGTCGAGCAGGTCCGGGCCTTTGATCTCCGACGCCGCCTGCGCCGGCTGGTAGACGGTGCCGTCGTCGCCCGTGAAGGTGTAGGCGGCGATCGGGGCGGCGCAGGTCGTGCCCTTCGCGTCCATCCCGACCCAGAAGCTCAGCCAGCCCTTGTCCTTCGCCGACGGCGTCTCGTGCCCGCGGACGGGGAAGTAGCCCAGCTCGGCGCGCTGCACGGTGATCGTGTTGGCGTAGGTCTGGCTGCCGACCTCGACGTCGAACTGCGAGGGGGCCAGGCCCTCCTGGTACACGACGGTGCCGCGGTCGGCCCGGTAGAGCGCGTCCGGCCGCTCGCCCTCCGGCTTGCCCTCGAGCAGGTCGAACGACTGCACCACGCCGTTGTACTTGAGGTCCAGCGTCACGGAGGTCCGGTCCTTCGGCACGGCGACGGCGTAGCTGGTCTGCTCGCCCTGCTCGCCGTCACCGCCCTCGTCGGAGGAGAAGTCGGGCAGCTCCCGCTGCTTGTCGTCCACCGCCACCGCGGCGACCACGTCGCCGTCGAGCGGGGTCTCCCGCTCCTCGCGCTCGGTGGTCATGCTGAAGACGAGCAGGCCGGCGTCGCCCTCCGCCCGGTACGCGGCCTCACCCGAGCCCAGCCGCGTGGCCGTGCCGAACTCGGTGACCTCGGCCGAGGTCTCGAAGCTCCGCACGACGCCGTCGTCGACCTGGTGCAGCCGCGCGCCGTCGAGGTTGTCGACCCGGATGACCTCCCCGGGCTCGAGGGTGGTCCCGGTGAACGGGGTGCTGCTGGTCGACGGGCTCGTCGGCCGGTTGTCGGCGGTGTTCGCGGGGCCGTCGTCCCCACAGGCCGCGACTGTCATCGCCACGGCCACGACCAGTGCTGCCGCGCGGGCTGTTCGCTCCACGAGCTGTGACTCCCCCGATTTATCTGAGCTGATGAAGTGCAAATGACCATAAACTGTCACACCGCGTGCGTCAACTCAGGTGAAGGGATGCGGCCGCTCGGCTTCATCTGTGCTGGTCCGCCGGGCCGGCGATATCCTTGCCGACATGCCGGAGGACGCCGCGGGAGCGCTGGCCGCGAAGCTGGACCACCTCTTCCGCACGGTGGTGCCACGCGGCGGCGGCGAGTACACCTTCGAGGAGGTGGCCGAGGCCATCCGCGCGAAGGGCGGCCCGACCATCTCGGCGACCTACCTGTGGCAGCTGCGCAAGGGCCTGCGGGACAACCCGACCAAGCGGCACCTCGAGGCGCTGGCCGCCTTCTTCGGCGTGCCGCCCGCCTACTTCTTCGACAGCGCGGAGGCCGAGCGCATCGACGCGGAGCTCAGCCTGCTCACGGCACTGCGGGACGCGCCGGTGCGGCAGATCGCCATGCGTGCCAACGGGTTGTCCGCCAGGAGCCTGGCGGCCATCGCCGACATGGTGGACCGGGTGCGCGAGCTGGAGGGCCTCGAGTCCACACCGGACACCGAGCCGTGAGGGCACTGAGCCGCTGGCGGCTGCGCCGACGCTGCCTCGCCCGGCTGCGTGACCTTCCCCTGCCCGCGCCGTTCGACGTGCGTGCCCTGTGCGACCAGGTCGCCGCGCGCCGCGGCCGCCCGATCCGGCTCATCCCGGCGGCCGGGCTCACCGGTGTGTGCGGACTCTGGATCGCCACCGACACCACGGACCTGATCTGCTACGAGAGCGACACCACGCGGCCGCACCAGGACCACATCATCCTGCACGAGCTGAGCCACGTGCTGTGCGCGCACTACCCGGTCGAGCTCCCGACCCGGACCCTGCTGCCCGACCTCGACCCCGCGATGGTGCGGGCGGTGCTCGGCCGCGCGGGCTACTCGACGGACGAGGAACGGGAGGCGGAGACGCTCGCGTCCCTGATCCGGCAGCGCGCCACGACCCGCGCGCGCGGCACCCTCGGCGCCCGCCTGCACGACGCGTTGGACTCCGATGGGTGAGTTGTTGCGGCTGGGTGCGGCGATGCGCTGGTGCGGCGTGCGTCTGCGTGATGCGGTGGGTTCCGTTGGGTGAGTTGCGGCGGCTGGGTGCCGCGATCCGTTGGTGTGGCGCGCGTCTGCGTGATGCGGTGGGTTCCGATGGGTGAGTTGCTGCGCCAGTACCTGCCGCCGCTGTTGGCGTGGGCGGTGTTCCTGGTGCGCCGGCCCGGTGAGGATCTGGCCCGCCGCTACGTCCGGCGGGTCCTGCTGGGTTTGGCGATCTCCCTGACGGCGCTCACCCCGCTCGGCTACGCCGTGATCAACGGGGTGGCCGGCACGCACGACCTGCCCCGGCTCGTCGGCCACGCGGGCATGCTGCTGGTCGCGTGGGCGGCGCAGGACCTGCTGGCGCACCTGACCGGGTCGCCCCGCAGCCGCTGGCACACGGGGTGGATCGCCGGTGTATTCGTGGTGATGTGCGTGTTGTTCGCGCTCACACCGAACCTGATGCCGCAGTCGCCGTGGGTCTTCGAGTACGTGCTCGCCTACGTCGTGGCGCAGGTGCCGGCCTTCGGGAACGTCATCCGCCTCGGGCTGCGGTACGCGCGGGTCGCGGACGCGGCGTCGCTCCGGGTGGCCCTCCGCCTGGTCGTCGCCGGTACCGCCCTGGGGCTGGTGTACCTGGCGGACAAGGCGATCCTGGCCGCGCGGCCCCGGTTCGGCTTCGAGTTCCCGCTCGGCCGCACGGTGCTGGTCAGCAAGTTGCTGCCGACCTCGGCGTACGTGCTCGTCCTGGCCGGTGCCGCGCTGCCCGCCGTGCTGGGCTGGTGCACGCGCTATCGGCAGTACCGCCGGCTGGGTCCACTGTGGCGCGCGCTCTACCGCGCCGACCCGGCCATCGCGCTCGACCCGCCCGCCGTGCCGGACTTCCTGGCGCTGCACCGGTTGCGGCTGCGCCTGTACCGCCGGGTGATCGAGATCCGGGACGGCCTGCTGGCCCTGCGTCCGTACCGCGACGCCGACGTCGCCGCGGCGGCCGCCGACCGGGCGCGGAGGGCGGGCCTGGCCGGCCTCCACCACGAAGCGGCGGTCGAGGCGGCGACCATCGCCGCGGCCCTGCGTGCCCGGGCCGCCGGCCCGCCCCCCGACACCGCCGCCGAACCCGAGGTCACCGGCGGCGCCGACCTGGCCGCCGAGACCGCGTTCCTGGGCCTGGTCGCCCGCGCCTACGAGAGAAACGGGTAACCCGGCCCCGCCAGCGGCGGCTGGCGGGACCGGGGCCGTGTGGCCGCACACCCCGATGTGTGCGATCACATAACAGGGCTCAGCCGAACAGCTGCACGTGCAGCGAGAACGCGGTCGCGATCTCCGCCTGTGCCCAGAACCAGTGGTAGTTGAAGGTCGGCGCCGGCCCACCGTCCAGATAGGACCGCACCGTCGACCAGTCGGGGTCGTCCGCATACCGCGTAGGACGTGAGGGACGCGGCCGGCAGCGCGGTCGCGGCGACCGCTGTTCCGGAACGAGCTCGTCTGGGCAGACGTGACAACACGAATCCTCCAGCGCAGGGTTGTGTGGAGCGAGACGAGAGTGCGGGCGGGTCGCCGGTTGCCACGGGCCGGCGACCCGCCCGGATGTCAGCGTCCGGAGGGACTCCCGGACGCTGACCGAGGCGGCGCGCTGCCCCAAAGGACTGCGCCGGCCGCGTTGGTCAGGACGATGCGGCTGGTGTTCGCCGGCTGGGCACCGCTACCGGACGGCAGGCCGCTGTAGGACCAGTCGTTGGCGGGATCCCACGTGCCGCTGCTCGTCACGCGGACCTGGATCTCCCGGCGGTACTGGCTCTGCCCGGCGGGTGCGATCGAGTCCGGGCAGGGCACCTCGACGTAGTAGACGCTGCCGCTCCACTGGACCGGCGCCGACGCGGCGCCGCACTGGTTGTAGTTGGTGGTGACGGTCAGCTGGGCCGGGGTCGTCGTGCCGTCGAGGGTGAAGAAGTAGCGGACCTTTCCGCCCACCAGCGCCCGCGCCGGCCACGCGGACTGGTTGGCCACGTACAGCTTCACCTCGGTGAACGTCGAGCTCTGCTGCGTGGCCGCGCCCTGGACGTAGGTCTCCGGGCCGTCCGGGGTCTCGGCGGCCGGGAAGTTCGCGAGCGGGGTGCCGCCGTACTCGTTGTACAGCTTGGCGAGCGCGCCGGTGTAGGCGGCGTTGTAGTCCAGCGCGACCTCGTTGGCCACGTAGTTCTGCCGGTCGTCGGTGTAGGCGTCGTTCGCGTCCGGGCCGCCGACGAGCGCGCCGTACAGGGTGTGCCGGCTCTGTGCGGGCTGGGAGATGTTGTCGGTCCAGCTGCCGTGCGCGGTGCGGTGGTGCGGGTTGCGCGGCGGGTTCTGCCCGAAGCCCACGAGATAGCTGGCATTGCGCGGGTTCTGGCCCAGTGTGTAGTTGATCTGCCGGACGGCGAAGTCGTGGTAGCGCGCCCTGAGGGTGGGGTCGGTGACGTTCTCGCTGTGCACCAGGGCGACGAACGCGGTGTTGGCCGCGTACCGCAGCGAGCCCCACGTGTCGAGGAAGGCAAGGCCGCCGGGGGAGTAGCGGACCTTCTGGCCGTTGACACCGACCGTCCAGAAGTCCAGCCAGCGGTTCGCGTCGGTGAAGTACTGCGCCTTGCCGGTCAGCTCGGCCAGCAGCACGTAGTCGCCGTAGGACTTGTCGTCCCACGCGATCGTCCAGCGGTAGGACTTCGTGGTGGTCTGCTGCTCGTTGGCGAGGTTCGCATACTCCGCCTCGGCCTTCGTGAGGTAGGTGGCGTCGCCGGTGGCCCGGTAGAGCCAGATCGCGCCCCACACCAGTTCGTCGGAGTACCCGCTCCAGCTGCGGTAGAAGTTCTGGGCGTCGGTGATGCAGTCGCTGTACTTGCCGCGCCGCTGGTCGGCGAACGTGTAGAGCTGCTTCGCGTGCGTCAGCAGGGTGTTGCGGTAGGCGGCGTCGTCGGTGAAGACCATGGACGCGGCGGCCATCGCGGCGGCGGACTCACCGGCGAGGTCCGAGCCGGGGCAGTTCGCGTCGATCTTGTAGGCCGGGCGGGCCATCGGCATGACCTCGGCCGGCCCCCACCACTGGTGGTCGGCGTTGCCGTTGCCCACCTGGCCGTAGAGCACCTGGGGCTGCGGGTGTGCCTTGATGAGCCAGTCCATGCCCCAGCGCAGGTTCGCCTTGAGCGGCGCGAGCTGGCCGGCCCGCTGGTAGGCGGCCTGGGACTCGACGGCGCCCCACGCGAGCATGGTCATGCTGGCGGCGAACGGGAGCCCGAACTTGACGTGGTCACCGGCGTCGTAGAACCCGCCGGTCAGGTCAAGCCCCACGTCCCGGCCGTCGTTCAGCGCGGAGTCACCGCGCCAGCCGACCCGGTTGCCCGCACCCAGCGCACCGGAGCGTTGCGCGTCGTAGAACCAGACCGACTTCTGCAGCGCCTCGCCGTAGTTGAAGGCAGGTGCGGCGGCTGCCGGTGTGGCACCCGAGGGTGCCACGAGCACGGCGCCGGCCAGTGCCAGCACCGTGAACAGGGAGAGCCGGTTGCGCACGGGGCCTCCTCGTTGAGGGCTACCGATCGATCCTCTGTCTGGGAGCGCTCCCAGAAGTGTAGGGCTTCAAGGTCGGATTTGGGAAGGGGTCATTGCGCCATCCGCACGAAGCTTGTTGTGCGCTCCCGAAATGTGGAGTAGAGCAGAATGCCATGAAGCGTGCCGCGCTAACATTCCTGGCTGCCCTGTGCGTGCTCGCCGGCTGCTCCGAGGCACGGCCGTCGGCCACCCGCGGCGCGGCCGCGCTCGGCGACCGACTGTCTACAATGGAGGAAGTGGTCGAGTGGATGCGTGACAACGCAGGGGAATGCGACAACGTCTCGCCACAGAGCCTCGACGCGCTGCGCGGGTTCGTCGGGACGTACAACGAGGCGCGCTTCACCCCGTACGTGGCCGAATGGGCCACCTGTTCGGTGTCGAACGAATTCCCCCGCGTCGCGCTGCTGCTGTTCTCCGGCGACGGGCAGCGAAAATTTCAGAAATCGTGGCACGACTCGATGACCGCGGGCGAGGTGGCCGACGGGCCGTCCTTCGCCTTCGGCAACGGGTTCGCGGTCTCGGCCGGTGCGTTCGGGGCGACCAAGCTCGGACTGCACTGGTTCCGCTGCGACTACACGGACGCGAAGTCCCACATCATCCCCGCCGACGAGGACGGGTGCGTGTTCGCCAACGAGCACGGACACGGTTGAGGACACCACTGAAGCCGCCGTTTCGATGGGGCCCTCTCTCGTATGCAGGGGTTTACGGGCTCGAACAGGTGAGTTCCGGCGCCGTCGGTGTGCCCGGCGCGTTGGCCGTCAGGCCGAACGACTGGCTGCCGTTCGGTGCGAGCGACCCGTTCCAGCCGGCGTTGCCGACCGTCGCCTGGGTGCCGAGGCTGTCGAGGGTGAGCGTGCCGTTCCAGACGCTGTTGATCGTCGTGCCGCCGGGGATCGTCCAGCCGACGCGCCAACCGCTGAGGGTGCTGGTGCCCGGGTTGCGCACCGTGACCTGGGCCTGGTAGCCGCCCTGCCAGTTGCCGGTGAACGCCCACGTCGCGGTGCAGGCGCCGTTCGGCGGCTGGCCCGGGTCGGGCGGGTTGTCGACCACGCCGACGCCGGTGACCTCACCGTTGCCGCCGTCGAACATGACGTCCGAGCAGCCGTAGAAGGTCTCGTTGGAGTCCGAGCGCTTCCAGACCGAGTAGATGATGTGCCGGCCGGTCTTGCCGGACGGCAGGTTCCCCGTCCACTCGTACTTGCCGTCCACCGAGCCGACCGGGCCGGTCGAGGACGGGTGGTCCGCGGTCAGGAACGGCTGGTCCTCGACGTCGGCCCAGGTGAGCGGCTGGTTCTGGTTCCAGCCGTCGCGGGTGACGTAGAGGTAGAACCAGCCGGGGTGAGCGGCCCACTTGTTGTAGGTGAACGAGAAGTTCGCGCCCGCCGTCAGGTGCGTGACGGGCCAGTTCCCCACCCGGTTGAACCCGGTGAAGTTCGGGTTGCCCCCGGAGCAGAGCTGGCCGTCCGGGACGAAGCCCTCGGTCCGGCCCGCGCCGTCCGAACGCAGCACGGAGAACCAGTTGTAGAGCGAGTTGTCCCCGCTCTGCGCCACGGCCCCGGCGCAGGCCGAGTTCTTCGGGACGATGTTGCCCTGCTGTGTCAGCCCGTCCCGCCAGCACAGGAAGGTCCGGCTGCCGGGGGTCATCATGGCGCCGTGTGCCGACGCCGGCGGCGCGTTGAGCGTCGCCCCTAGGAGGCCGGCCATCAGCATGGCGACGGCGGCCAACACCGTTGTTGCCCTTCTTCGTGTCATCGTGCCTTCTTTCGTGCGTCTGGGAGCGCTCCCAGTAACCGTTCACGGTAACCCGGCCGGTCGCGCGCAGGGAACACCCGTGCCGCCGGCGCGAACGATGTGCCCAATGTGCTGGGCCGTTCGGGGGATCCCCGGCGAAATCCCGTGATCCCGCGGGACACCCTTCCCAGCCGGGAGAGTGGCCGCTAGATTGTGGGAGCGCTCCCAATCGGGTTTTCTGTTCGGATCAGACGGAGGATCACATCGTGGTGATCGGGAACTGGTGGCGTGCGCTGACGGCCGCCGCCGTGCTCGTGGCACTGGGTGGTCCGCTCGTGGCGTCGGCGGAGGCCGTCGAGTACGAGCGGCTCGTGAACGGCAACTTCGACTCCGGCGCCCCGGATCCGTGGTGGGCCGGCGCCGGCACGCTCGGGCGGGTCACCGGCGGCGAGTACTGCGTCGACGTCACCGGCGGCACCGCCAACGGCTACGACGCGCTGATCGGGCAGAACGGCGTGCCCTACGAGGCCGGCCAGTCCTACACGCTGCGGTTCGACGCCCGTGCCGCGACGCCGCAGCCCATCTCCGCCGTCGCCGGTGAGGGCGTGGCGCCGTACCGGCAGATCGCCCGCAACGACGCGAACGTCACCACCGAGCGGCAGACGTTCACGTTCACCTTCGAGTCCTCCCTTGACTTCCCGGCCGCCGGCAACGGCCAGCTGACGTTCTGGCTCGGCGGGCAGAGCTTCGACAACACGGTGTGCGTGGACAACGTGTCGCTGATCGGCGGCGTCCTGCCGCCGCCGGGCCTGGAGCCGGCCGCGCCGGTCCGCGTCAACCAGGTCGGCTACGTGCCCGGCCTGCCGAAGCAGGCGAGCGTCGCCACCGACTCGGCCACGCCGCTGCCGTGGACGCTGAAGAACGCGAGCGGCGCCGTGGTGGCCAGCGGCCGGACGGTGCCGAAGGGCCTCGACGCGGGCTCCGGTGAGAACGTTCACCTCGTCGACTTCTCGGCCTACGACACGCCGGGCACCGGGTACACGCTCGCGGTCGGCACGGACGTGAGCTATCCGTTCGACATCTCCACGACCGCGCTGACCGGCCTGCGGTACGACTCGCTGGCGTTCTTCTACCACCAGCGCAGCGGCACCCCGATCGACGAGCAGTACGTCGGCGCCCGGTACGCCCGGCCGGCCGGGCACGTGAACGTCGCGCCCAACCAGGGCGACGACAACGTGCCGTGCCGCGCGGACCTCGGGTGCGGGTACACGCTCGACGTGCGTGGCGGCTGGTACGACGCGGGTGACCACGGCAAGTACGTGGTGAACGGCGGGATCTCCGCGTGGCAGCTGCAGAACGAGTACGAGCGGACCGCCGCCCTCGGCAACGCCGGCGCGCTCGGGGACGGCACACTCGCCATCCCCGAACGGGCGAACGGCGTGCCCGACGTGCTGGACGAGGCGCGCTGGGAGGTCGAGTTCCTGCTGAGGATGCAGGTGCCCGACGGCCAGCCGCTCGCCGGCATGGCCCACCACAAGATCCACGACCAGCAGTGGACCGGCCTGCCGACCCGGCCGGACCAGGACGCGCAGCCCCGCCGGCTGTCCGCGCCCAGCACCGCGGCGACGCTCAACCTGGCGGCCGCGGCGGCCCAGGCGTCGCGCCTGTGGAAGAACCACGACCCGGCGTTCGCCGCCCGGGCCCTCGCCGCGGCCGAGAAGGCGTACGCGGCGGCGAAGGCACACCCGGACGTGCTGGCCGACCCGAACGACGGCCAGGGCGGCGGGACCTACAGCGACGACAACGTGACCGACGAGTTCTACTGGGCGGCGGCGGAGTTGTTCGCGACCACGGGCCGGTACCGCGCCGACGTGACGGGCTCCCCGCTCTACGGCGGCAGGAGCCTGTCCGTGCGCGGCTTCGACTGGGCGGCGACCGGTGCCCTGGGTGACATCACCCTGGCCATCGTGCCGACCGGCCTGCCCGCCACGGATGTGAGCGCTATCAGGTCGGCGGTCGTGGCCACGGCGGACGGGCACCTGGCCGACATGGCCGCGGCCGGGCACCCCGCCCCGTACCGCACGGCGGACGGCCGCTACGAGTGGGGCTCGAACGGCCTGGTCGCCAACAACGGCGTGGTGCTGGCGCTCGCGTACGACTTCACCCGCGAGAACAAGTACCGCGACGGCGCGTTCACCGCGCTCAACTACCTGCTGGGCCGCAACCCGACGAACTACTCGTACGTGGCGGGCTACGGCGACCAGCCGGTGCGCAACGTCCACCACCGGTTCTGGGCGAACCAGCTCGACCCGGCCCTGCCGACCGCACCGGCCGGCGCCCTGTCCGGCGGCCCGAACAGCTGGCTGCAGGACCCGGTGGCGGCGCGGCTGCTGACGGGCTGCGCACCGCAGCGGTGCTTCGTCGACCACGTCGAGGCGTACTCGGTCAACGAGGTCACGGTCAACTGGAACTCGGCGCTGGCGTGGCTCGCGAACTGGACCGCGGAGCAGTCGACGGCGGCGGGTGCCTGCCGGGTGACCTACCAGGCGCACACGTGGGACAAGGGCGTGGCCGCACAGCTGACGCTCAGGAACACGAGCACCACCCCGTGGCCGGGCTGGGCGCTGCGGTTCTCGTTCACGGGCAAGGAGAAGCTGACCAACGGCTGGTCCGCCCAGTGGTCCCAGCACGGCCGGGACGTGACCGCGAAGAGCGGCCGCACGGTGCCCCCGGGCGGCACCGTGACGGTCGGCTTCACCGCCAGCAAGAAGGGCGAGCACGCGGCGCCGACGAGGTTCACGGTGAACGGGAACATCTGCGCCGGCTGACCCGTTCGGGCTAGCCCGCGCGGCACAGCCCGCCCGGTCCGCCGTCCTCCCGCGGACCGAGGCGGGCCCGGCCACGCCCGGCCTACAGTGGCGCATGATCGGTGAACGCCTCCACTCCTGGCTGCGTGGGCACGAGCCGCTCGTCGACGCCGGGACCGCGCTGCTGCTCGCCGTGTGCGGTGGCATGCTGGGGGTGTTCGTCGGCGCTCCCGCCGAGTTCTTCCTGCTGACGGTGTTGTTAGCGCTCCCACTGGCGGTCCGCCGCCGCCGGCCGGTCGCCGCCGCGGCCGCCGTGCTGGTCGTCGCGCTCACGCAGTGGCTGACCGTCCGGGACACCGTCGGGCTGCTGGTGCCCGCGGACATCGCCGTCCCGGTGGTGGTGCACGCCTGCGCCGCGTACGGCCCCCGGTGGGCGGCGCGGTCGGCGCTCGCGGCCGGGGTGGCCGGCGCCGCGCTGGGAGGGCTGAGCTGGCCGACGATGCCGGTGCCGCTCTGGGCGCACCTGCTCACCGGCGGGTTCCTGGCCTGCTCGGTGGTGGCCGCGTGGGCGATCGGCGCGTTGCACCGGGCCCGGCGCGGGCAGGTCGAGATGCTGGTGGAACGCGCGCGGCTCCTGGAGGTTGAACGTGCACAACGGGACCGCCTGGCGGTGTTGGCGGAACGCACCCGGATCGCCCGGGAGATGCACGACGTCGTCGCCCACTCCCTGGCGGTCGTGATCGCCCAGGCCGACGGCGGCCGGTACGCCGCCGCGTCCTCGCCGCAGGCCGCGCGGACCGCGCTGGTCACCATCGCCGACCACGCCCGGCAGGCACTCGCCGAGACGCGGCGGGTGCTGGGCGTGCTCCGGGGGAACGGGCCCGGCATCGAGGACGTGCCGGAGCTCGTCGAGCGGGTGCGGGCGGGCGGCCTGGACGTTCGGCTGACGGCCCAACCGCCACCCGGGCCGGTCGACCCCGGCCTCGGGCTCGTCGCCTACCGGATCGTCCAGGAGGGGCTGACGAACGTGATCAAACACGTGGGCCCGACCGCCCGGGCCGACGTGGAGATGCGCTGGGCGCGGGGGTGGTTGGAGATCGAGGTGCGGGATCAGGGAACCGAGGCGGGCGGCGGAGCTGGCATCGGACTGGGCACTGGAGCTGGCACTGGAGCTGGCATCGGTGCTGGCATCGGTGCTGGCATCGGTGCTGGCAATGGGGGCGATGAGGTGGGTGGTGGAGTGGGCGGCGAGGCGGGTGGTGTGGGCGAGGTGGGCGTCGGAGTGGGCGAGGCGGGCAGCAGCCCGGGGCGGACCACCGGCGGTGGCTACGGTGTGCTCGGTGTCCGTGAGCGCGTCGCCGCGTACGGTGGCACGGTGCGGCTGCGGCCGGGACCGGACGGCGGGGCGGTCCTGAGCGCCCGGATCCCGGTGCCGTCATGACGGCCGTCCGCGTGCTGCTGGTCGAGGACCAGGAGCTGATCCGCACCGGGATCCGCATGGTGATCGACGCGCAGCCGGACCTGACCGTGGTCGGTGAGGCGGGGGACGGGCTCACCGGCGTGCACGAGGCCGGGCGCCTGCGGCCGGACGTGGTCGTGATGGACGTGCGGATGCCGGTCCTCGACGGCATCGAGGCCACCCGCCGCATGACCGGCCTGCCGGCGCCGCCCCGGGTGCTCATGCTCACCACCTACGACCTCGACGAGCACGCCCTCGCCGCGCTCCGCGCCGGCGCGAGCGGGTTCCTGCTCAAGGACGCCGCCCCGGAGGACATGCTCGCCGCCGTCCGCACGGTGCATGCCGGCGACGCCGTGCTCGCCGCCTCCACCACCCGCAGGCTGCTGGACCGCCTGGCGCCCCCGCTCGACCCGTCCGCCGTGGCGGCGGTGGCGGCACTGACCGAGCGGGAGCGGGAGGTGCTGGCTGGCCATGGCCAGGGGCTGGTCGAACGCCGAGATCGCGCGGGCGCTGACCGTCGCCGAGGGCACCGTGAAGACCCACGTCAGCAACGTGCTGGCCAAGCTGCGGGTCCGGGACCGCGTGCAGGCGGTCGTCACCGCCTACGAGTCCGGGGTGGTCCGGCCCGGGCTCAGCAGGTGACGTCGCCGCCGGGCAGCCGTCCCCCGAGCAGGTAGCGCTCGACGGCGCGGGTCACGCACGGCGACGGGTCGAACAGGTAGACACCGTGCCGGAAGGACCCGGCCAGGGTGACCATCCGAGAGCCGGTCAGCGCCCGGTGCATGGCGAGCTGCCCCGGGTAGGGGGTCGCCGGGTCGCCGCTCGCACCCACGATCAGCGCGGGCCGGTCGTTGCGGATCGTGGTCGGCGGTTCGGCCGGGCTGGTCGGCCAGAACGCGCACGCCGTGATGTGCCGGGCCAGCGGACCGTAGAACGGCTCGTCGGCCAGGTGCGCCTGGATGTCGGCGTAGTAGGTCTCCGGGTCACGCGACACGGCCCGGTCCGCGCACTGCAGGGCGTTCGTGGCGCTGAACCAGAAGTCGGGGGTCACCTCGGTCGAGGTGTAGAGGTCCAGCTTCTGCCGCTGCACCGGCGTCGGCGTGGCCGGGAGACCGCGGGCCGCGTCCAGGAGCACGCGGACCTGGGCGCTGAACTCCCCGTACGACTCGTCGGTGTCGTCCACCGTGAGCAGCAGCCCGGGCACCATGTTCGCGTCGATCCGGTGGCCGCCGACCTCGAACGGGGTGGCCCGGTGGATCTCCGCGACCCTGTCCAGCACGGCGCCGGTCGCGGCGCCGAGGCCGTACCGGTCGTCGTGGCCGGCGGCCCAGCCCGCCCAGTCCCGCAGGGCCGCGGCGTCGGCGGGCGCGGTGTCGCGGACCACCCCGGGCCCGTAGTCCGGCGGGACGGCGCTGTCCAGCACGGTCCGGTCCGTCCGGCCGGGGAACAGCTGCGTGTACACCGCCCCCAGGTACGTGCCGTACGACCAACCCAGGTAGGAGATCCGCAGCTCACCCAGCGCGGCCCGCACCAGGTCCATGTCGCGCGCGATGTCGCGGGTGGACGCGTGGGGGAGCACGTCCCGGTGCGCGGCGCAGCGTGCCGCCAGGTCCCGGGCCAGGGACACGCTGCGGTCGAACGACGCGCGGTCCGGCGTGGCGAGCTGCGCGAGGGTGAGGTACTCGCCGGTGCGCCACCCGCACTCGAGCGGCGTGCTGCGCCCGAAGAACCGCGGGTCCATGCCCACCAGGTCGTAGCGGGCCGCGACCGCCGGCGCGGCCCGCGCCACGTAGGCCACCATGTCCATCGACGGGCTGGGCCCGCCCCCGTTGAGGAACAACGTCCCCAGCCGGTGTCCCGTCGCCGCCCGCCGCGCGAACGCCACCGTGATCGTCCGGCCGTCAGGCCTGCTGTGGTCCAACGGGACCCGGAGCTCGCCGCAGCGCGCGCCGACCTCGTCCAGTGCCGTCCCGGTCTCGTCGTCGGCGGCGGTCGCGCAGCCGTGCCAGGCGACGGGCTGCCCGGCCCCGAATGCCGGTACCGCACCGCCGAGCACCACGGCCACCACCGCCGCACACCCGAAAACAAAGCGTTTCTGTGCCATTCGGGAACGCTATGAGCGGATGATTTCCGCGGTCATCTCCCGCGCGACGGAAATCCCGCCCGCCGGTCTACCCCGGCGGGCGGAATGTCAGGCCGACTCGCGGCGGATGAGTTCCGTCGGCAGGATGACCGGGCTCAGGTTCGCGTCGCGGTTGCCGAGCTGGGTGATCAGCAGCTTCGCCAGCTCGCGGCCCATCTCCTGGATCGGCTGGCGCACGCTGGTCAGCGTCGGGTCCGTGTGGCGGGCCACCTCGGAGTCGTCGAAGCCGATCACCGCCACGTCGTCCGGCACCCGGCGGCCCGCGGCCCGCAGCGTGCGCAGGGCGCCGGCGGCCATCAGGTCACTGGCCGCGAAGATGGCGTCCAGCGACGGGTCCTTGGCGAGCAGCTCGCGGGTCGCGGCCTCGCCGCTGGCCTGGCCGAAGTCACCCTGGGCGACCAGCCGGGTCACCCCGCGCTTGCCGCGCAGCGCGGACCGGTAGCCCGCCAGGCGGTCGATGCCGGCCGCCATGTCCTGCGGGCCGGTGATCGTCGCGATGCGGCGGCGGCCCTGGCGGTACAGGTACTCGGTCGCCGCCCGCGCGCCCGACTCGTTGTCCGCGTCGACGTAGGGCGTGCCACCGATGTCCGACATCGGGCGGCCGATCAGCGCCACCGGCGAGCCCGCCGCCATCAGGTTGCGGGGGAGCGGGTCGTCGCCGTGCAGCGAGATGAGCAGCACGCCGTCCACGTGGCCGTTGCGGACCTGCTGCTCGACCCGGCCGTGCTGGCGCGGCGTGTTCGCCATCATCAGGTTGAGCTGCAGGGGGGTGTTGGACAGCTCGTGGGACAGGCCGCGCACGATGCTCGCGAAGAACGGCTCGCCGAACACGCGGTCCTCGGACTCCGACACCACCAGCAGCACCGTGTCACTACGCTGGGTGACGAGGCTGCGTGCCGCCTGGTTGGGCACGTAGCCCAGCTTCCGGATGGCGTCCTGCACCGCCTTCAGCGCCCAGGGACTCACCTCGAGCGAGCCGTTGACGACCCGCGACGCCGTGCCGCGGGAGACGTTCGCCTCGATCGCGACCTGTTCCAGTGTCGGGCGCCCGCTCGCCCGTGTCCGACGACCGTCGCTCGTCATGCCGCACTCCCGCTGTTCCCGCTCCGTTGTGCTCAGCGGTCGCCAGCGTGGAAGAATCCGTCCAGTTGAGGTGCGCGCTCGCTCTTCTCGCCCTGCGCACGCGCCTCAGCCGTACGGCGCCCGCTCCTTCGCGCTCGCACCCGCATCGCGGCCATGATACTGGGAACCCTCCCATACACGTCCGTTCCTTGACTCGGCGTGGCGGAGCCACCACACTGGGGGAACGCATTTTGGGAACGCTCCCATCCTACTTCGCGCCAATTCCACGGAGGTTTGGATGGGCATCAGGAAATGGGTGGTCGCCATCGGTGTGATCGCTGGCGTGGCCGCGTCGGCGAGCCCGGTGGCCGCCGCGCCGTCAGTGTTCTATGTGGACCCGGAGACGAACGCCGCCCGCTGGGTGGCGGCCAACCCGAACGACGGCCGGGCCGCGGTGATCCGGGACCGGATCGCGAGCGTGCCGCAGGCGCGCTGGTTCACCACGACCAACACGAGCACGGTGCGTGCACAGGTCAACGGCTTCGTCGGCGCGGCGGCCGCGGCGGGCAGGATCCCGATCATGGTCGTCTACAACATCCCGAACCGCGACTGCGGCGGGGCCAGCTCCGGCGGCGCGCCGTCGCACGCGGCCTACCGGGCGTGGGTCGACGAGGTGTCGGCCGGTCTCGCCGGCCGGCCGGCGTACATCGTGCTCGAGCCGGACGTGCTGCCGCTGATGACCGACTGCCAGAACGCGAGCCAGCAGGCGGAGACGAGGAGTTCCCTGGCCTACGCGGGGAAGAGGCTCAAGTCCGGCTCCGGGCAGGCGCGGGTCTACTTCGACATCGGCCACTCCGCGTGGCTGTCGGCGAGCGAGGCCGCGAACCGGCTGCGGGCCGCCGACATCTCGAACAGCGCGGACGGCATCTCGACCAACGTGTCCAACTACCGGGCGACCTCGGCCGAGGTCGGCTACGCCAAGTCGATCCTCGCGAACCTCGGCGACGGCCGGCTGCACGCGGTGATCGACACGAGCCGTAACGGCAACGGCCCGCTGGGGAACGAGTGGTGCGACCCGGCCGGCCGCCGGATCGGCACGCCGAGCACGACCGAGACCGGTGACGCCCAGATCGACGCGTTCCTGTGGGTGAAGCTGCCGGGCGAGGCGGACGGCTGCATCGCGACCGCCGGGCAGTTCGTGCCGCAGCGTGCCTACGAACTGGCCACCGGCTGATTAACCAGCACGCCGGAAATATCGGCGAGGGAGAAATTCCCTCGCCGATGTTTTCGTTTTGCCGGACGTTACAGGATCCAATCGAAGTTCCCTCGATCGGCCTAAGATCAACAGCCGAACAGCCCAGCGTGACGGCGTTCTGCTGGCCTACCCCCAAGGTGGTCACTGAACGACTCCTGAACGGCTTAGTCCGCGCCCGATTTGTCCGGTAAGAAAATCACGTTCCGTGTCCGCATGCTGTCTCCTTCGTCCGAACGGACTTCACGTGTCCGGTCTGCACCGTTACAGTCGGATCCTGGGAGCGTTCCCAAATTCTCCCGAGAAGCAGAGGACAAAGGAGTCATCATGCGTTCTGCCATCGCACGGGGCAAGCCGCGGAAAGGCCTGCTCCGCGCCCTGGCCGCCACCGTCGCGCTCGCGTCGGTGTCGTTCTTCGCGGTCGACGCCACCGTGTCGGCCGCACCCGCGCCCAGGGTCGACAACCCCTACGCCGGCGCACGCGTCTACGTGAACCCCGAGTGGTCCGCGAACGCCGCCGCCGAGCCGGGTGGTAGCCGGATCGCCAACCAGCCAACCGGCGTCTGGTTGGACCGGATCGCGGCCATCAACGGCGTGAACGGCGGCATGGGCCTCCGAGACCACCTCGACGAGGCGGTCAGCCAGTCCGGCGGCCAGCCGTTCGTGATCCAGCTCGTCATCTACAACCTGCCCGGTCGCGACTGCTCGGCGCTCGCCTCGAACGGCGAGCTGGGGCCGGAGGACCTGCCGAGGTACAAGTCCGACTACATCGACCCGATCGCCGCGATCCTCGCCGACCCGGCGTACGCGAACCTGCGGATCGTCACGATCGTCGAGATCGACTCGCTGCCCAACCTGGTGACCAACACCGGCGGCCGGGCGACGGCGACGCCCGAGTGCGACGTGATGAAGGCCAACGGCAACTACGTCAAGGGTGTCGGCTACGCGCTGGCCAAGCTGGGCGCGGTCGAGAACGTCTACAACTACGTCGACGCCGGCCACCACGGCTGGCTCGGCTGGGACGACAACTTCGGCCCGTCGGCGGAGCAGTTCGCGGAGGCGGCGCGGGCCGAGGGCAGCACCCTGGCCAACGTGCACGGCTTCATCACCAACACGGCCAACTACTCGGCGCTGCGTGAGCAGTACTTCACGGTCAACGACACCGTGAACGGCCAGCAGGTGCGGCAGTCCAAGTGGATCGACTGGAACCGCTACGTCGACGAGCTGGGCTTCGCGCAGGCGTTCCGCCAGCGCCTGGTCCAGTCCGGGTTCTCGTCCGGCATCGGCATGCTGATCGACACGTCCCGCAACGGCTGGGGCGGCTCGGCGCGCCCGTCCGGTCCCGGTCCGCAGACCTCGGTGGACGACTACGTGAACGGCGGCCGGATCGACCGGCGCATCCACGTCGGCAACTGGTGCAACCAGTCGGGTGCCGGGCTCGGCGAGCGGCCGCGGTCCGCGCCGGAGCCGGGCATCGACGCCTACGTGTGGATCAAGCCGCCGGGTGAGTCCGACGGCGCCAGCCGGGAGATCCCGAACGACGAGGGCAAGGGCTTCGACCGGATGTGCGACCCGACCTACGAGGGCAACCCGCGCAACAACAACAACATGTCGGGCGCGCTGCCGGACGCCCCGCTGTCCGGTCACTGGTTCTCCGCCCAGTTCCAGGAGCTCATGCGCAACGCCTACCCGCCGCTGTGAGCGTTCACCTTGGAGGTACAGAAGGGAGTTAACAGTGTCATTCCGACTACGTGCCGTCGCCGTGCTCTCGGCAGCGGCCGCCCTGCTGGTCGGTTCAGCACTGCCGGCCGCGGCACACGGCAACACCACCGATCCGCCGTCGCGCAACTACGGTTGCTGGCAGCGGTGGGGCAGTGACTTCCAGAACCCGGCGATGGCCACCCAGGACCCGATGTGCTGGCAGGCCTGGCAGACCGACACCAACGCGATGTGGAACTGGAACGGCCTGTACCGCGAGGGCGTCGCGGGCAACCACCAGGCGGCCATTCCGGACGGTCAGCTCTGCAGTGCCGGTCGCACCCAGGACGGCCGCTACCGCGCCATGGACGCGGTCGGCAACTGGAAGGCGGTCGACAAGCCGAGGAACTTCACCGTCACCGTGTTGGACCAGGCCCTGCACGGCGGGGACTACTACCGGGTCTACATCACGAGGCAGGGCTTCGACCCGCTGACGCAACCACTGCGCTGGGCGGACCTGGAGCTGGTGACGCAGGTCGGGAAGACACCGCCGCAGAGCAACACGCTGATCTCGGTGAACGCGGGCAACCGCACCGGCCGCCACATCGTCTACACGATCTGGCAGGCGAGCCACCTGGATCAGTCGTACTACTTCTGCAGCGACGTCAACTTCGTCCCGTAGGCCCCACCCGCAGGGGAGACGTGGCGGCCACTCCCGGAAGGGTGGCCGCCACTTCTTTTTCGTTGCTAGGCGAGGAAGTCCAGCAGTTCCCTGGTGACCTCGTCGGCGTGGGTCCACAGCAGACCGTGCGGCGCGTTCTCGATCTCGACGTACCGCGCGGCCGGCAGCAGCTTGTGGAACCGGCGGCCGGTGGCGTCGATCGGCAGGATGTTGTCGGCCGTGCCGTGCAGGATCAGCGCCGGCACGTCGATCTTCGGGATGTCCGCGCGGAAGTCGGTGACCCAGGTGGGGACCGCGGCGCTGGAGGCGAACCAGGACGCGCCGGCCGCGACGTTCCAGCTGTTGCGCAGGGCCTCCTCGGACAGCCGGGTGCCGAGGTTCTCGTCGGTGTTGTAGAAGTTCTTGTAGAACTCGGTGAAGTACGCGTACCGGTCGGCCTTCACCGCGGCGGAGATGCCGTCGAACACCTCCTGCGGCACGCCCTCGGGGTTGTCGTCCGTCCTCAGCAGGAACGGCTCCAGCGAGGCGAGGAACGCGACCTTGGCGACCCGGTCCGAGCCGTACGTGCTCACGTACCGCGCGACCTCGCCGGTGCCCATGGAGAAACCGACCAGCACGACGTCGGTCAGGTCCAGCGTGTCGAGGACGACCTTCAGGTCGTGGGCGAAGGTGTCGTAGTCGTAGCCGGTCGTCGGCTGGCTCGACCGGCCGAAGCCGCGGCGGTCGTAGGTGACGACGCGGTGGCCGGCGGCCAGTAGCGCGGCGCTCTGCTTCTCCCACGAGTGGCCGTCGAGGGGGTAGCCGTGGATGAGGACGACCGGCTGACCCTCGCCGTGGTCCTCGTAGTACAGGTCGATGTCAGTGGAGTTCTCGGTCCCGACGGTGATGAACGGCATCGTGCTTTCCTTTGCTGGACCTTGGAGAACGCTCGTTCTCCGATGCCCAGGTCAACTCGCGGGCACGGCGGCGCATTCCGGTCTGTGAGCCATGACACGGCGCGGTGCGCGCGTGGCTGGAGTGGAGGCCACGCACGCACCGCGCACGGATTCCCCGGTCAGCCGGCGGCGCAGCTCGTGGTCGCGCCGTTGCCGGTTCCGGTGCCCTGGTAGCCGAACTCGATCGACTGGCCAGGAGCGATGGAGCCGTTGAAGTTGACGTTGGTGAATCCGACCGTGCCGGAGGTCCCGGTGCGGTTCGCGTTCCAGTTGCTGGTGATGGTCGCGCCGGCGGGCAGTGTCACGGTGACCGTCCAGCCGTTGACCTGCGCGTTCCCGGCCGTGACCTGCACCGTGCCGACGAACCCGCTGTCCCACTGGTTGGTGGTCACGGTCGCCGCGCACGCGCCGGTCGCCGGCGGCGGGTTCTCCGGCGGCGGCTCACTCGTGCCGCCGTTGAGCGCGTTCAGCACCGCCGTGTAGGCCGGCTTCTTGCCGTAGTTGCTGTCGAACAGCAGCGGGGTGCCGCTCGCCCGCCACGAGTACTTGTCCGGGATGCCCCAGACGGTGATGCCGGTGCAGCGGGAGACCGCGAGGCACGCGTTGACGACGCGGGTGTAGTTGTTGGCCTGCGCGGTGCCGGAGCCCTCGATGTCCAGTTCGGTGATCTGCACGTCGACGCCGAGGTTCGCGAAGCGCTGCAGGTTCGCCTGGTAGTCGTTCGGCACCGGGGACTGCGGGTTGAAGTGCGACTGGAAGCCGACGCAGTCGATGGGCACGCCACGGTTTTTGAAGTCCTGCACCATCGCGAAGACCGCGTTGCTCTTCGCGTTCTGGCCGTCGGTGTTGTAGTCGTTGTAGCAGAGCTTGGCGTTCGGGTCGGCGGTGCGGGCGGCGCGGAACGCCTCCTCGATGTAGCCGTTGCCGAGCCGCTGCTGGAACACCGACTGCCGGCGGCTGCCGTTCTCCTCGAACGCCTCGTTGACCACGTCCCAGGCGTAGATCTGGCCGCGCCAGTGGCCCATGACCTGGTTGATGTGGTTGGTCATCGCCGAGCGCAGGTTGGCGGTGTCCAGCCCGCTGACCCAGCCGGCGAGCTGCGAGTGCCACACCAGCGTGTGCCCGCGGATCGTCATGCCGCGGCTGCGTGCCTGGGTGGTGATCTGGTCGGCCGCGCCGAAGCTGAACTGGTTGCGGTTGGGCTCGACCGACTGCCACTTCATCTCGTTCTCCGGCGTGACGCCGTTGAACTCGGTGACCCAGGTGTTCGTGTACTGCGCCTCGCCGAGATGGCCTTGGGAGACCGCGGCGCCGAAGTACTTGCCACGCGCGGCGGCCGCGGCGCCGAGCGTGGTCGCGGCGTCGGCAGTGCCGGCCAGCGCGACCGCGCCGGTGACCGCCATCGCACCCGCCGCCGCGAGCGCCAGGGTTTTCCTGGCGGTGCTTCGCAGGGACTTGATGAGCATTTGTCAGTTCCTCGCTGTAGACCTTGAGTTGGATTTCGCGCAACGCTGAGCGACTACTCGATCGCGATCAGCTACAGCTGGGTTTGATTGTCCGTGCGAGGATGAACATGTGTCAACAGTTCATTTCCGGAACATTTTCGGAAAGTTTCGGCGGCTCTGAAATGACTGTTCAGGCGCGGGGTGGGTGGCGTGTTCGTGATCTCGGCGGCGAAACTTTTGTGAAATTTTCGGTCATCGGCCGACGGTCAGCTCGGAGACCGCGATCTTGTCGGTCGGGCCGAACCCGTTGGTCGCGCTGCCGGGCACGCTCGCGAGCACGACCAGCTCGACGTGTCCCGTGGTGACGGGTGGGAACCGGACGACCTGCACGGCACGCGTGGCGGACCAGGCGTCGAAACCGGCCTCGACGTAGGTGCCGTCGTCGAACACGAACCGCGCCGCGGACACCTTGCGGCCCTGGACGTACCGGTCGGTCCCGTCGTACGGGTCGGTCTTGGCGAAGCCCGGCACGACGCCGACCCAGCTGATCATCGCGGGCTGGGCGAAGGTCACCAGCAGGCTCGCGCCGACGCCGTCGTGGTCGCACCGCCACGCGGTCTCGGGTCGCCGGTCGACGGCGTTGGGCGCCTCGTAGGTGAACCTGTTGCCGGCCGAGTCGACGCCGGGACCCGAGGTGCACGACGCGGACGCGGCCACGATCGTGGCCGGGGCGTCGGAGGACAGCGGCGGGGAGACGGTGGCTGGCAGCCGCGCGTTCCCGTTGTTCGTGCTTTGTGCGACCGGCACTCCGGGCACCCGGTTGAGTGCCACGAGGACTCCCGTCGTGACCGCCGCGGCGACGATGATCACGACCACCGCCGCGACCACCAGCCCACGGACCATGGCGTGCGTCATCCGAATTACCTCCCACGATTTCCGCCCGACTGCCATTCCGTCGACGGTCGTGGGTGTTTCCGTTACCGGTGAACGCCGGGAAATTCCCGGCCCGCCGACAGGCGTCTGACCAGGGAGATCGGCGTCGGAAAATGACTTACGGCACCTGAACGGTGATTTCCCGCCCCAGCCGCACACCGTCGGCAAGCGGTAGGTCGTCGCCGCTCCAGAACCGGCCCGGGTCATACCAGTTGGCGCGGCGTTTGCCCGGCAGCAAACCCATTGCCTGGTACGTGATCGCGGCGACCTCCGCGCAGTACGCGGTTTCCAGCCTCGCGTCCGAGGTGGGGGTGCGGGGAATCGGCGCGCGCCCGTAGAGCCAGCGCGTGAACAGCCGCGCGGTCGACGGGAACGGCGTGCCGTCGAGGCGGGCGATCGTGCGCAGGACGGCGTCCTCCATCGCCCGGTCCGCCGGCGGTTCCAGCTGGCGAAGCCACGCCCGCTGCCGGTAGCGGCCGGTCCACTGGACCACCGCCTCCCGCAGGTCGTGCAGCTGCACGCCGCGGTGGTGCCCGCCGGTCCACATGTCGCGCAGCGACCGGCCCAGCTCGGCGTGCCACATCAGCGGCGGCAGGTCCTCGATCACCACCGCCAGGCCGACGTGGTTGACCGGGCTGTTCGTGGTGATCCGGATGGTCCGGTCGGCGGCGGTGGTGCCGCGGAACAACCACACGTCGCCCGTCCTGGTCAGCTCGACTGCCTCGTCCAGTGAAACGGCCACCCCGGTAGCCTATGCCCGTGCGCTGGTGGAAGATCGTCGGCTTGGCCGGACTGGCGGGTGTCGCCGCGACGGGCGTCGCGATCGCCCGCGCCGAACGCAGGCGGCGCGCCTACACGCCGGAGGAGATCCGGGCCCGCCTGCACGCCCGCGCGGCGGAAGCGGCCGAGAGCTAACGCCTGTCCTTTGGTCTTTGTGCGAATGGTCTTTGTGCGAAGTCTGCGCCTGATCAACAGTTACCTCAGGGGAACGTGACGGCACCCAGCCACAATCCACCTCCACGCCGGCACCTGCGTCGGAACGCAACCCACACTCAAAAATCCCGGAGAGGCGGACTGCGCCGCGCCGCCCGGCGGGCCACGTACTTGCGGATCTTCTCGTGCGTGCCGCAGTCGTTCATCGCGCACCAGCGGCGGCTGCCGTTGCGGGACCGGTCGAGGAACAGCCACGGGCAGCCGGCGCACCGCTTGACCCGGTGCACGTCCTGGCTCGTCAAGAGCTCCGCCGCCGCGTGCGCGACGGGCCACAGCATGGCGTGCGGCTCGGACGCGTCGGGCCAGGTCAGGGAGTGGGTCTCGGAAAGAGACGCATGGGCGACCGCGTCCACGACGTACGGCCGCAACTCCACCCAGCGCACCTCGCCGCCCGTCGCCACCGCGCCGAACACGTCGTTCAGCGTGTCCCGCAGGGCGTGCGCCCGCCGGAGGGCGGCCCGCGACGGCGTCAGCTCGGTCCGCGGCTCGAGCACACCGGCGCGGACCGACCAGCGCACCAGGTCCGGGTAGGTCGCGAGGTGGTCGTGCCGGGCCGGGCCGAGCGGGTCGTCGACCGTGTTGGCGAAGTCCAGCGCGAGGTGCCCCGCGACGATCGGCAGCTCCCGTGTTTCCATCGAATCCCACTTTACCGGAAACCTGGGTTATGGTTACCACCATGGGGCGTTTGACTGGAAACACCGCAGTCGTGTGCGTGGCCCAGTTCGTGGTGGTCCTGGACACGACGATCGTGACCACGGCACTGCCCGCGATCGGCCCGGCGCTGGCGTTCCCGCGCGGCGACCTGCCCTGGGTGATCACCGCGTACACCGTGGTCTTCGGCGCGTTGCTGGTGCCGTGCGGACGTGTCGCCGACCTGCTCGGCCCGCGCCGCGCGTTCCGCCTCGGAGTGGTGCTGTTCGTGGGGGCGTCGGCGGCGTGTGCGCTGGCGTGGGCGCCGGTCGCGCTGGTCGTCGCGCGGGCCGTGCAGGGCGCCGGCTCGGCGCTCCTGTCACCGGCGGCGCTCGCGCTGCTCACCGCCCTGACCGAGCCGGGCGCGGCACGCCGGGCGGCGGTGGGGTGGTGGACCGCGGCCGCCGCGTGCGGCGGGGCGAGCGGCTGGCTGCTCGGCGGGCTGCTCACGGAGTGGGTCGGCTGGCGCTGGGTGTTCTGGGTGAACGTGCCCATCGGCCTGCTCGTGTTGGTGGCGCGACGGTTGCCGGCCGGCACGCGGCGGCGGGATGTGAGCGTTGACATCGCCGGGGCGGCGTTGGCGGTCGCCGCCGTCGGCCTGCTCGTCTACGGGCTGTCGGCGCCGGGCTGGGTGCTGGTGCCGGCGGTCGCGGCGGCGGCCGTCCTGGTCCGGCACCTGCGCCGCACGGCCGACCCGCTCCTGCCCGTCCTGCGGGCGGCGGCCGGCGCGAACCTGACCGCGCTGGCCCTCACCGCGGCCACCACCCCGGTGATGTACCTCGCCACGCTGTACCTGCGGGAGCGGCTGCCGCCGGCCCGGGCCGCGCTGCTGTTCCCGGTGTTCAACCTGGCCGTGGTCGGTGCCTCCCTGGCCGCGCCCGCCGTGCTGCGGGTGCTCGGCGCCCGGCACACCCTGCTGGCCGGCTTCGCGACCGTCGCCGCCGGGACGGCCGTGTTCGCGACGCTGCCGGGCGCGGGCGTGCCGGTGGTCCAGCTGGTGGCCGGGTTCGCGGTGCTGGGTACGGGCCTCGGCGTCGCGTCGGTGGCCTCGACCCACGCCGGCACCGAGGCCGCGGACCCGGCGCACCACGGCGTGGCGTCCGGTGCGCTCAACTCCTCGGCGCAGCTGGGCACGGCGCTGGGGCTCGCGCTGCTGGCGCCGGTCGCCGCGCACTACCGGCTCGGCTTCCTCGGCGCCGGCGTCGTCGCGGTCGCCGGGATGGCCGCCGGCCTCCTCGTGGCCCGCGGGACCGAGAAGCTCGCCGTAGGGTGACGGTCGGTTTCTCGAGGCGAAGGGGAGTGTGGCGATGGCGCGGGCGTTCTGGTTGCGTGAGCCGGGGCACGGGGAGATCCGGCCGGTCGACCTGCCGGCGCCGGGGCCGGACGACGTGGTCGTGCGGACGCTGTACTCGGCGGTCAGCCGCGGCACGGAGTCGCTCGTGTTCCAGGGCAGGGTGCCCGCGAGCCAGCACGACGTGATGCGGGCGCCGTTCCAGGAGGGCGATTTCCCCGCACCCGTGAAGTACGGCTACCTCAACGTCGGCACCGTCGAGAGTGGACCGGCGGAACTGGCCGGTCGCACGGTCTTCTGTCTCTATCCACATCAGACCCGTTACGTCGTCCCGGCGACCGCGGTGACCCCCGTGCCGGACGCGGTGCCGGCGGAGCGGGCCGTGCTGGCCGGCACGGTCGAGACCGCGGTCAACGCGGTCTGGGACGCGGCGCCCCAGGTCGGGGACCGGATCGCGGTGATCGGCGCGGGCATGGTCGGCGCCTCCGTCGCGCGGATCCTCGCCGGCGTCCCGGCCACGCGCGTGCAGCTCGTCGACATCGACCCCACACGCGCGGAGTTGGCCGCGCGGCTCGGGGTGGAGTTCGCGCTGCCGGCGGAGGCCGCCGGCGACTGCGATCTCGTCGTGCACGCCAGCGCGTCCGAGCAGGGGCTCACCCGCGCACTGGAACTGCTGCGGCCCGAAGGTGTCTGTGTGGAGCTGAGCTGGTACGGCGACCGCCGGGTCAGCGTGCCGCTGGGGGAGTGGTTTCACTCACGCCGGCTCACCATCCGTAGCAGCCAGGTCGGCACCGTGTCACCCAACCGGCCCAAGGCCTACGCGGAGCGACTGAGGGTCGCGCTGGACCTACTGAGCGACGCCGCGTTCGGCGCGCTGGTGACAGGTGAATGCTCGTTCGAGGACCTACCTGCGGTTTTGCCGAGTCTGATCAGCCGTGAACCGTCTTCGCTCTGCCTGCGTGTTACCTACGACAGCGACTAGCCAACCGTAGGGGGACCCGGGTGTTCAGCCTCACCGTCCGCGACCACATGATGGTCGCGCACAGCTTCACCGGCGAGGTGTTCGGCCCCGCGCAGCAGCTTCATGGCGCGACCTTCGTCGTGGACGCCACGTTCTCGCGTGCCGAACTGGACGCGGACAACATCGTCGTCGACATAGGACTCGCGACCGACCAGCTGAAGGCCGTGCTCGGCGAGCTGAACTACCGCAACCTCGACGACCTGCCGGAGTTCAAGGGAGTCAACACCTCCACCGAGTTCCTGGCGAAGGTCGTCGCCGACCGGCTCGCCGAACGTGTCCACAGTGGATCCTTGGGCGAGGGTGCCCGTGGTCTCGCCGAGATCTCGGTGACGCTCAAGGAATCCCATGTGGCGTGGGCGAGCTACCGGCGGTCGCTGTGACGATCTTCATCCTGCCGGCCGACGTCGACGACGTCACGGTCGCGAGTGGCGGCAACACCTACGGCAGACGCATGTGCGAGCTGCTCGGCCTGGAGAAGGTGACCGTGCCGGGCCGCTGGCCGACGCCGAGCACCAAGGCACGCGTCGCGCTGTCCCAGACGATGGGGGAGATCCCCGACGGCTCGGTGGTCCTGATCGACGGGCTCGTGGCGTGCGGGGTGCCCGAGGTGGTCGTCCCGCACGCGCGCCGGCTGCGCCTCGTGGTGGTGCTGCACCTGCAGCTCGCCGACGAGACCGGGCTGCCGCCGGAGCGGGCCGCCGGCCTCGACCGGCGCGAGCGTGAGGTGCTGCGTGCGGCGACCGCGGTCATCACCACCAGCGAGTGGTCGACCCGCCGCGTCATCACCCACCACGGCCTGGACCCGCGCCGCGTGCGCACCGCCCCGCCCGGCACCGACCCCGCGCCGCTGGCCGCGGGCACCGAGTCCGGCAACCGGCTGCTGTGCCTCGCGGCGGTGACCCAGCGCAAGGGCCACGACCTGCTCGTCGAGGCGCTCGCCAACCTGGCCGACCTGCCGTGGACGTGCGTGTGCGCCGGCTCGCTGCGTGCCGACCCGGCCTACGCCCGGCGCATCCAGGCGCTGGTCGACAAGCACGGACTGACCCACAAGATGATCTTCGCCGGGGTGCTGTGGGGCGACGACCTCGAGCAGGCGTTCAGCCAGACCGACCTGCTCGTGCTGCCGTCCCGTCGCGAGACGTTCGGCATGGTGGTGACCGAGGCGATCGTCCGCGGCATCCCCGTGCTGACCACGAACGTGGACGCGCTGCCCTTCACGCTCGGCAGGGACACCAACAGGACGCCAGGGGTGCTGGTGCCTTCCGACGACGTGCCCGCGCTCACGGACGCGCTGCGCCGCTGGCTCACCGACGCCGCGCTGCGCGACCGGCTGCGGGAGGCGGCCAGGGCACGTGACGTCGAGGACTGGCCGACCGCGGCGAAGAGGCTCGCGGGGGTACTGCGATGAACGGGAAGTTCTGGCACTGGCTCAAGCTCGGCGCGGGCGTCGCGATCGTCGCCGCGCTCATGTGGAAGCTCGGCACGAACGGTTTCGTCGCCGGTCTGCGGGTAATCGACGCGCATGACGTGGTCGCCGCCCTCGGCATCGGGCTCTTGACGACCGTGCTGTGCGCGTGGCGGTGGTGCCTCGTCGCGCGCCGGCTCGGGTTGCGGCTCCCGCTGGGGAAGGCCGTCGCGGACTACTACCGCGCGCTGTTCCTCAACGCGGTGCTGCCCGCCGGCGTGCTCGGCGACGTGCAGCGCGCCGTCCAGCACGGGAAGTCGGAGGGCAACGTCGGCGCCGGCGTGCGGGCCGTGGTGCTGGAGCGCATGGCCGGCCAGGCGGTGATCATCGTGGCGGGCGTGGTCGTGCTGCTGACCGGCCCGGCCCGCAGCGTCGGCCTGATGATCGTGGCGGGCGTGGCGGTACTCGTGCTCGCCTACCTGGCGGCCCGGCGGTGGATCAGCATGGGCTCGCGGTGGCGGCGCACCATCGACGACGTCCGCAACGGCCTGCTGGCCCGGGACGCGTGGCCGGGTGTCGCGCTGCTGTCGGCGGCGGCGCTGGCCGGGCACGTCACGCTGTTCTTGATCGCCATGAAGGCGGCGGGGGCGACGCAGTCGGCGGAGCAGCTGCTGCCGATCGTGGTGGTGGCGCTGCTGGCGATGGGGTTGCCGGTGAACGTCGGCGGTTGGGGTCCCCGGGAGGGCGTGACGGCGTTGATGTTCGCCGCCGCCGGGCTCGGGGCGGCGCAGGGCCTGACCGCGGCGGTGGCATACGGGTTGCTGGGGCTCGTTGCGAGCCTGCCGGGCGCGCTGATGCTCGTCCGCAGACGAGAGAGGGTGGCATGACGGACCTGGCCGACATCGGATCGGATGTGTCGCAGGTGGAGCGGGTGGTGGAGACCCGCCTGCCGACCACGTACGGGGAGTTCCACGCGGTGGGTTACGTCGACCCCCGGTGGGGGCACGAGCACGTGGCGCTGGTGTACGGGGAGATCGCGGGCACCACGCCGCTGACGAGGCTGCACTCCGAGTGCCTGACCGGCGACGTGTTCGCCTCGACCCGCTGCGACTGCGGACCCCAGCTGGACGCGGCGATGCGCGGCGTCGTCGCCGAGGGCGCCGGTGTCATCATCTACCTGAAGGGCCACGAGGGCCGCGGCATCGGCCTGATGGCCAAGCTCGCCGCGATGCGCCTGCAGGAGGACGGGCTCGACACCGTCGAGGCCAACCTCGCGCTGGGCCTGCCGGTCGACGCCCGCGACTACGACGTGGCGGCCCACATCCTCGACGACCTCGGGGTCTCGGCGGTGCGCCTGCTGTCGAACAACCCGGAGAAGCTGGACTCCTTACGCCGCAACGGGATCCGGATCGTGGAGCGGGTCCCGCTGCTGATCGCCCCGAACGACGACAACCTGCCGTACCTGCGCACCAAGCGGGAGCGGCTGGACCATCTGCTGCCGCACCTGGCATAAGCACGTGCCCTGAAGGACCCCTTCGAGACGTTGAACGTCCTGAAGGGGTCCTTTAGGGCTTTCAGCGGTCCAGTGCGGCCAGCACGTCGGCGAACGCGGACACCAGGTGCGCCAGCGCGCCCGCTCCCTTCGCCGCGGTGGCCAGCGACGGCCGGCCCACGACACCCGATTTCGTGTACGCGCCCAGGCCCAGCGTCAGGAACCGGTCGCGGTCGTCGGCGCGCTCGTCGTGTTCCGCGTAGTCCGCCGGCACGAGCTCCGGGTGTGCGTGCAGCAGCAGCGAGGTCTCGAGCTCGCCGGCGTGCATGTCCGTGTCCGGTCCCGTCTCGACGCCGCCGGCGGCGCGGGCGGCCAGCCAGTCCAGCTCGGTCGGGAACAACGCCATCCGCTCGCCCCGCGCGCCGGCCTCCTGCACGACGTTGCCGAGCACGTAGTTGCCCCCGTGCCCGTTCACCACCGCCAGCTTGTGGATCCCCTGCCGCCGCACGGAGTCCGCGACGTCCCGGACGATCGCGTGCAGGGTGGGGGCGGAGATGCTGACCGTGCCGGGCCAGGCGGCGTGCTCGTGCGAGCACGAGATCGTCACGGGTGGCAGGAGCAGCACCGGATATGCCGCGGCGACGGCCTCGGCGACCGTCATCGCGATCACCGTGTCCGTCGCCAGCGGCAGGAACGTGCCGTGTTGCTCGAAGCTACCCACCGGGAGCACGGCCACCGCGCGGTCTCGCGCGTCCGCGGACGTGCCCATCGGCAAGGTCATGTCCCCTGATGTCCTTCCGTCGTGGCGAACGCGGTCAGGAACCGGTCGCGGAAGGAGTCCATCCGCCACACCGGTGCCGTCGGGCCCGGGTTGAGGCCGTCCTGCCAGCCCCAGCTGTCGATGCTGTCCAGGACCGCCGGGTCACCGGCCACGATACTGATGGGCACGTCGCGGTTGGCGGTGTCACCCGAGACCGACGGCCCGGGCTGGTGGTCGCCGAGGACCACCATCACGGTGTCCTTGCTGCCGTAGGTGGTCAGGTAGGAGATCAGTGTGTCGAGCGAGTACCGGATGGACTCGGCGTAGGCGGCCCGCACCTTCGCCGGGTCGGACCACACCTCGGCCTGCGTCTTGCCCTGCGCGGGCATCGGGCCGTAGACCGAGCCGTCGCCCACGTCGTTCCAGTCGATCATGCGGGGGAGGTGGGTCCACGGGATGTGGCTGGACACGAGGTCGATCTCGGCCATCACGGGCCTGCGGTTCTTCGGCGCGATCTCGTTGCGGTAGAACGCGGACATCGTGTACTGGTCGGGCATCTTGGCGTAGGCGAAGTGCGGGCCGCGGTAGCCGACGTTGTCGCGGACGTACGCGTGCTGGTAGCCGAAGAACCTCGCTTCCGGCCAGTCCCGGACGATCGAGGGCGCCACGCCGACGGTGCGCCAGCCGGCGCGGTTGAACGCGCCTGTGAGCGTTAACCTGTCGGTGTTCACCAGCGCGTCGTAGCGCGGTTGGGTGTTCACCCACAGCCCGGTCTGCACCGTCGTGTGCGCGAGCCAGCTGATGCCGCCGAACGTGGACGAGGTCATGAACGCGCTGCGGGCCTCGAACCCGGCGTCGCGCAGCGTGCCGGTGCCCTTGTCGAGGACCGCGTCGACGCTGGCCGCGATGTCGGTGTCCTGGACGGCGACGCGGCCGTAGCTCTCGACGAACACCAGGATCACGTCCTTGCCGCGCAGGCCCTCCAGCAGCTGGTCGCCGGCCGTGAACTTGAACCGGTCGGACGCGACCTCGTGCGCGAACACGTCCGGGTCGACCAGGTCGGCGTGGGCCTGGCGGAGGTCGTCGAAGACCTGGTTGGCCGCGGAGTTGGCCGCCACGGGCTGGCCCATCACGGCGAGGGCGACCCAGACCACGGACAGCGCGGCCATGCCGCGGGTCGCGAACGTGCGCCGGCCGACCGCGACCTTCGTCAGCCGCAGCACGGCCAGCACCATGGCCACGACCAGGCCGAGCGTGAGCACGATCGCGCCGACCACGGCGGCGACGGAGGCGAACGAACCCGCGGTGTCCTGGAGGTACTCCAGGGCGGGCCGCAGGGCGGCCCAGTCGTACACGGGGTGAAAGGGGCGGCCCGTGTACATCTGGAAGCCGATGTCGAACGCCTTCATGAGCGTGATCAGCGCGAGCCCGACGCCCACGAACGCGGCGGTGGCACGGCGCGACCGGGTCGGGAGCACGAGGACGAGCCCGGCCACCATGAGGCCCTCGATGGGGATGCGGGCGAACGCGGCGGGCGTGAGCTGGCTGAGGCTGGTCGGCGCGAGGAGCGCGAAGAGCACGAGCACGGCGGCGAGCGTGGTGAGCACGATGCGGCGTCGGGGCGCCTCGGCCGGCCTGGCCTCCGCGGCGACGGCCGGCGCGGTCGCGCGGTTGCGGTACAGCCAGCCGACGTCCCGGCCGAACGACCATGTGAGCGCTAACAGCGCGAGTCCGACCAGGATGGTGGCCGGGATGGTGGGCAGCAGGATGACGACCGTGAGCACGATCCCCTGCGCGGCCGCGACGGCCTTGCACGACAGCCGGTCCGGCAGTGGCGCCCGCAGCCACGGCCAGATCCGCCCGGCGGCGACGAACAGGTAGCGCATGGCGCCGATCGCGAGCACCCACCAGCCCAGGTGGGTGGCGACGAACGCGCTCAGCACCAGGATGAGGAACGCGTCGACCTCCATGTCGAACCGAGCGCCGAACTTCGACACGGTGCCGGTGCGTCGAGCCACCCTGCCGTCGATGGCGTCGGTCGCGAGCGCGAGCCCGGCGACGATCGCGAGTGGCCACATCGATGCCCGCGAGTGGCCGGGGTCCGCGACGAGTGCTGTGACCCCGCCGGCCAGCACCGCCCTTGTTAGCGTTACCAGATCGGCCGGCCCGAACCGCGTCGTGCCGTACCGGGGCATGGCCTCCGCGAGCACCGCCCACCCGGCGATCGCGAACGCCGCCCCCGCGAGCCAGCCTGGCGGGCCGAGCCCTGCCGCGCCGGTGAGTGTCAGCAGGGTCAGCAACCCGGCCAACGCCAGCGTGGCGATGGTCAGTGTCCGGGTGATCGATGCGGTCACGGTTCCTCCACGATCTGTTCCGCCCTCAACAAGATCTGTTTTCGCCCCTCAATACGCATGCCACCGGCGGACGGTTCTGAACCGCCCGTCGGGCCCCCGCGTGTTAGTTATCGATGAGCGAGTTCTCAACCGAATGGCTGGCACTGCGCGAACCAGCCGACGCCCAAGCCCGCGCCGAGGAACTGTTGACGACATTGTGCACGTCGTTGACCAGTACGGACCTGGTCGTGCGTGACCTGGGCAGCGGCACGGGGTCGATGGCGAGGTGGCTGGCGCCGCGGTTACCCGGCGCGCAGAAATGGATACTCACCGACCGCGACCCGGCATTGCTCGAGGTCGCGGCGAGGTCCGTGCCGGGCGCCATTCCGGATTTGCGGGACATCACGACCCTGACGGCCGACGCACTGTCGGGAACGTCACTGGTCACCGGCTCCGCCCTGCTCGACATCCTGACGACCGACGAGGTGACGAGCCTGGCCGCGGCGTGCGTGGGGGCGGGGTGCCCGGCGTTGTTCGCGCTCTCAGTGGTGGGCCGGGTGGAGCTGACCCCGGCGGACCCCCTCGACGAGCCGCTGACGGCGGCGTTCAACGCCCACCAGCGCCGGAAGGTCGGTGGGCGGAAACTGCTGGGCCCGTCCGCCGTGCCGACCATGGCGACGGCGTTCATCCGTCTCGGCGCGACAGTCCACAGACGACCGAGCCCCTGGCGGCTGGGCCCGGACCAGCCGAAGCTGCTCGAGGAGTGGCTACGCGGCTGGGTGTCGGCCGCCTGCGAGCAGAACCCGGACCTCCGCCCCGAAGCGGAGGAGTACCTGGACCGCCGCCTGTCCGACGAGCTCCACGCCACGGTCCACCACGAGGACCTGCTGGCGCTCCCGTCCTAACCGGACTCTGGACCGTCCAGTGTGAACCGCCGCCGGTACTCCGTGGGCGAGATCCCGTAGGTCGCCCGGAACCGCCGGGTCGCGTAGTTGGGGTCGTGCCAGCCGACGGCCCGGCCGATCTCGGCGACCGAGCCGCGGCCCGCCGCCAGCCGGACCGCCATCTGCTCGGCCCGGTACTGGGCGAGCCAGCCGAGCAGGCTGGTGCCCAGCTGCCCGGCGAACTGGTGCTGCAGATGTGACGGCGAAACCTGGGCGAGCACCGCCAACTCGGCGACGGTCCACGCGCGGGCCGGGTCCTGCGCCATGGCGAGCAGCGCCGTCCGGGTAGCCGGCGTCACCGCGCGGCCGGCACGCGACATGTCGGCCGCCGCCCCGGCGAACTCGGCGAACACACAGCCGAGCAGGCTGCGCAGCTGCAACGGCTGATCGGCCTCCGGGCGGTCACGGCAGCCGGCGAGCTGCGCCAACCAGCGCCGGGTGCGGGTGGTCGCGGCGGGGGAGAGCCGCAACCGGACGTCACCGGTGCCGAAGATGAGGTTCGTCAGGCTCGGGTAGTCCAGGATCCAGGCGAGGTCACCGGCGAGCAGCTCCTGCCCGACGTAGATGTTCCACACGTCGAGGTCGGCGACGTCGCGGTACTCGTGCCAGCTGCCCGGCCGCACCGCGACCACGTCCCCGCCGGCGAGGTCGCGACTGCCGTGCCGCGTCCGGTACACGGCCTGCCCGGACACGATGACCGCCACCTCGCAGAAGTCGTGCGCGTGCGGGAGCCCCGACGCGCCCAGCCGCAGCCGGTCACTGTGCAAGGGGTAGGCGTCGTCGGGGAAGACCTGCGTCCGACGCATCCGCGGAATGGCCACCGGTTGACTGTAGTTCAGCAGGATCGTGCTAGTCAGAGGTCAGCACAGTCCTAGCCGCTCCAGGGCCGTGCCCCGACGATAAAACCCATGACGACAGCCACGAAGAGCACGACCCCGGCCCTGCCCGAGGAGACGGTCACCCGCTACCGAGCCGACGGTTTCGTCCACATCCCCGGCGTGCTGACCCCGGAGGAGGTCGAGCGCTACCGCACGGCCGCCCGATCAGTCTTCGACCGAGAGGAGGGCCTGGACCCCGAAACCAAGATGTTCAAACAGATAGTCAACATCTGGCAACGCGACGAGACCCTGCGCGACCTCACCCTGCATCGCCGCCTGGCGGACCTGGCCACCCAACTGGCCGGCATCCCCCTGCGAATCTGGCACGACCAACTACTGATCAAGGTCCCGCACAACGCCACACCGACCGAGTTCCACCAGGACGCGCCGTACTGGCCCCACACCGGCAGCCGGCACTCCCTGTCTGCCTGGATAGCCCTGGTCGACGTGCCGGTGGAGCGCGGCTGCATGACGTTCATCCCCGCCCAACACAACCGCCGCGACCTACGCTCAACCGACATCACCAACGCCCAGGACCTGTTCGAAGCCGCCCCCGACCTCAACTACCAGCCGAGGGTGACCATCCCCCTACGCGCCGGCGACGTGACCTTCCACAACGGCTACACGCCCCACACCGCCAACGCCAACGCCACGGACGAACTCCGCCTGGCCCACGTGAACATCTACGTGGACCGCGAACTCCACTACAACGGAACCCCCCACGTCTGCACCGACCCCCTGAGCCTGAAACCAGGCACCACCCTCCCCGACGACCGCTTCCCACCAGTCCCCGCCTGACCACGACCGCCCGGGGGCCCCCCGGTTTCAACGCTACCGGCAGCCACCGACGCTTCCGTCCCCGCGCGGCCAGTCATCCACAACCCAACCGGGTGGCCCCCGAGCGAAAGTCCCTTTGGCGCGCAGGGGGGTCCCCCGGCTTCAACATTACCGGCAGGCACCGACGGTTTCGGGTCGGTTCGGGCCGTTGTCCACCATGCGTTCGGGTGGTCCTCGGGCGAAGGTCCCAGAGCGTCCAGGGGGAGCCGAAGGCTCAGACCGCCGGCGACTCGTCGTCGTCGGCGGTGTCGGCGGAGTCGAGCTTCCACTTCAGCTGGAACTCGATCTCCTCCTCGTCCTCGCCGCGTTCGTGCTCGATGGAGAACTCCGCGCGCGCCGGTACGCGGATGCGCTCGCCGGCGATCTGGATGCGGAACGGCGTCTCGGACTCCAGGGCGTCGGCGAGGCGCCGCAGCTTCGCGACCACCTCGGCCGTCGAGTAGAAGCGTTCGATGTCCCTCGTCGCGTCGGGCACGTGACCTCCTCGTCGGGCGCCACCGGGGAACGGGCACCGGTGCGGGCATTCAATCACCCGTTCGGGTCTGTGATCTTCCACCCCTTGGTGTATCTCGTGTACTCGCCGTGACTCTCTTGATCGCGAACCGGCCAGCTGAGCCGGTGCACGCGTCCTTGGGGGGACACATGACGAAACACGCACGTGACAGCTTCTTCGTCGCCGGCGAGGGGGTGCTCGAGTTCGACCGCGAGGGCCGGCCGAGCACGCGACCGCCGCGGGCCGGGGAGGAGCTGCGGCGGTTCCGGTTCTCGCGCCTCGGTCCGGAGGGCCCGCCCGCCGACGAGGCGACGCGGACCGCCCTCGCCGAGGCCATCACCGTCACCGGCATCCAGGCGGACGCCTCGGTACCGGCCGGCTTCACCTACCTCGGCCAGTTCGTCGACCACGACCTGACGATGGACCGCACCGCCGCGCAGCTCGGCGAGGACGTCAACCTCGACGAGCTGCTGCAGGGCCGCTCACCCGCCCTCGACCTCGACTCGGTCTACGGCCGCGGCCCGACCGACCGGCACGACCGCGCCTTCTACCAGCGCGACGGCGTGCGCCTGAAGATCGGCCGCACCTCCGCGACGACCTTCCCCGACGAGCGGGTGAACGTCGAACTGGAGGGCTTCGACCTGCCACGGGTCGGCGGCTCGGCTGGTACGCACGCCGACCGCCGCCAACCTCTCATCCCGGACCTGCGCAACGACGAGAACCTCGCGGTCGCCCAGACCCACCTCGCGTTCATCCGCTTCCACAACCGCCTCGCCGCGGAGTTGGCGCTCACCGGCCTGAGCGGCCACCGGCTCTTCACCGCCACCCGCGACGAGGTCGTCCGGCACTACCAGTGGATGCTGCGCACCGACTTCCTGCCCCGCATCGTCGACCCCGCGATCGTCACCGACGTGTTCACGCGCGGCCGCCGGTTCTTCGAGGCACACGGACGCTCCGGGCAGCCGCCGACGATGCCGCTCGAGTTCGCGGTCGCGGCCTACCGCCTGGGCCACAGCATGGTGCGTGGCGCCTACCAGTGGAACCGCGTGTTCAACACCTCCGGACCCGGCGGACTCGCCACCCTGCTGCAGTTGTTCACGTTCACAGGCGTGGCCGGCAACTTCCAGCCGGGCTCCGGCCTGCCGGAGCTGGACGACCCGAACTCCGGCACCGTGGACACGTTGCCCACCAACTGGATCGTCGACTTCCGCCGCCTCTACGACTTCACCGAGGCGGGCCGGCCGGACCTGGCGGCGCCGGCGGGCGGTGGGAACGTTGCCAAGCGCATCGACACGCTCCTCGTCGACCCGCTCGCGCAGCTGCCGGCCGGCACGTTCGGCGGGCGGGGCAGCGAGATCCCACCGATCCAGCGCAACCTCGCGTTCCGGAACCTGACGCGCGCCAACATGGTGCGGCTCGCCGGCGGTCAGCAGTTGGCGGCCTTCCTCGGCGCCGCACCGCTGACCGAGGAGCAGATCCTCGACGGCAACCAGGGGGCCGCGCTGACCGGGCTCACCGCGGCCCAGCGAGCGGTTGTGAGCGCTCACACTCCGTTGTGGTTCTACATCCTGCGCGAGGCCGAGTTCAACGACGGCCGGCTGGGGGCGGTCGGCGGGCGGATCGTCGCCGAGGTGTTCCACCGGGCGATCGAGGGGAGCCGGACGTCGATCGTGCGGGACCCGTCCTGGCGGCCGCGGCTCGGCCCGGACCGCCGGACGTTCCGGATGACCGACCTGCTGCTGTTCGCCTTCGAGGGCAAGGCCGACCTGCTCAACCCGCTGGGCGACTGAGGTTCCCGCCGCCGTGCCCGTGTCGGGGGGCGGGCACGGCGGCGCGACCCGGTTTGGTTACGAATCGCCAAGAGTTCAGGTTTGTCCGGTAATAACTATCAGCATGAGTCGACTTCTCGCTGTCCTGCTGCCGCTGGTCGCTCTGCTCCTCGCCCCGACCCCCGCGCTCGCCGCGGAGTCACACTCGGAGCGGATCCTGTTCGACGGCGGCGGTGAGTCACTGAACGGCGTCACCTACCACTCGTTCCGCATCCCTTCACTGATCAGGACGAACAACAACACGCTGATCGCGTTCGTGGAGGGCCGCGCGGACAGCAACGAGGACTTCGGCAACATCAACCTCCTCTACAAGCGCTCGACGGACAACGGGGCCACCTGGTCGGCGCTGTCCGAGGTGATCGGCTCCGGCCAGGGCGTCTGGGGCAACCCGACGGCCGTCGTGGACCGCTCGAACAACAAGATCTGGCTGTTCATGAACTACCAGCCGCCGACCAGCGGCACGGTCGACTCGTGGGACGACCGGCAGGTGTGGGTGTCGTCGAGCACGAACGACGGCGTGAGCTGGTCCGCGCCGGTGAACATGTCGGCGACGCTGAAGCCGAGGACCCTGGCGTCCGGCGCGAGCTGGAACTGGGACGCGGTCGGCCCCGGCGTCGGCATCCAGACGACCTACCGGAACGCCGGCCGGCTGGTCATCCCCGCCCAGCACCGCAACATCTACAGCGACGACCACGGCGCGACCTGGAAAGTGGCGGTGCTGAGGACGACGTCCGGCGCCGCGATGGAGCAGACCGGCGAGTCGACCATCCTCGAACTGTCCGACGGCACCCTCTACCGCAACGACCGCCCGTCCACCCCGGCGTGGGAGAGCGCGAAGCGCCGCTGGGTGGCCCGCGGCACGATCGAGTCGGGCTTCGCCGCGTTCGCCCCGGCGAACTGCCTACTGGACCCCAAGAACGAGGGCTCGGTGATGCGCTACAACGCGGACGCCCCCGCGCGGCTGGCGTTCATGAACTCGGCGAGCACGGAGACCCGCACGAAGATGCGGATCCGGATGAGCGAGAACGAGGGCGACACGTGGGGATACAGCCGCCCGCTGTCGGACGCGCCGCTGCCCGGCGAAAGCGCGACGTACAAGGAAGGCGGCTACTCGAGCATCGTGAAGACGGCGGACTACCACGTCGGCGCACTCGTCGAGGTGAACGAGAACGTGTCGAGCAACTCGACGTCCCACCGCTCGATCGCCTTCCGCAAGGTCAACCTCCCCTGGATCCAGGGCGGCGTCACCGACTCGAACTGCATCGGCTGAGAAACCCGGAGGAATCTCGGACGAACGGTCCACTCGCACGGACCACCGACCCGTTCGGTCGGTGGTCCGTGGAAGAATTGAACCCGGGGGCCGGAGGCCGAGCCTCACGGCGTGACGACGATCTTGCCCCGGACGCGGCCCGCCCGCAGGTAGGTGATCGCCGCCCCGGCGTCCCCCAGCCCGAACGTCCGGTCCAGCGCCGGCGTGATCCTGCCGTCGGCGAGCAGCGTGCTCAACCGCGTCAGCGCCGCCGTGCGCACGATCGAGAGCGGGGACCGCAGGCGTTGCCGCGTGAACGGCCGGCGGACCTGCGCGCCGACCGCCCGCCCCATCCCGAACCAGCGGCCGCCCTCCTCCGAACCGACCAGCACCAGCGTCCCACGCGGCGTGATCAGCCGCCGCAGCAACGAGAACGGCCGTGCGCCCGCGATGTCGAGCACCATGTCGTACTGTCCGCGAAGCTCCTCACGCGTGTAGTCGATCACCTCGACCGCGCCGAGTGAACGCACCAACTCCGCCTTCGACGGCCCGCACACCCCGGTCACCGACGCGCCGAACGCCGTGGCCAGTTGCACCGCGTACGAACCGACGCCGCCACCCGCGCCGATGACCAGCACCCGCCTACCCTCCTCGACGCCACGCAGTGCCGTCAGCGCGGTACACGCGGACACCGGCACCGCCGCCGCCTGCTCGAACGTCAGGTTCGCCGGCTTGCGCACCACCGTCTTCGCCGTCGTGTACTCGGCGAACGTTCCCTTGCCGATACCGAAAACCTCGTCGCCCGGCCGGAGCTCCGTCACCCGCGCGCCGGTCTTCTCGACCACGCCCGCGACATCGAGTCCGGGCACCGGCACGCGCGGCCGGCGCGGTCCGAACGCCAGCCGCCCCAGGTAGGGCAGGCCGGTGACCTGGTGCCACGTGCCCTGGTCGACGCCGGCCGCGTGAACGCGCACAAGCACCTCGTCAGGGCCCGGCTCCGGGCGGTCGATGTCGCGTAACTCCAGCACTTCCGGCGGTCCGTACCGGTCCTGCACCATCGCCTTCATCGTTCACTCCACCGTTCTGAGGATTTGTTCGATCGCCGTTGTGCGCGTGCGCAGTTCGGCCAGGTCCGCGGCGATGCGCTGCTGGGTGTCGAGCGACTTCTCGGCGAGCTGCTCGTAGCGCGCGACGAGCTGGCGCAGGCTGTCCTCCTGCCCCGAGACGAGCTTCGCCTTGCGCAGGTCCAGGTACGTCGAGAACGCGCCGCCGATGAGGATGATCACGACGATCATGGCGCCGAGGATGATGGTGGCGTTGGGCCAGGTCACGTCTGCTCCTTGCGTGCCGATGGGGAGAGGGACTCGGCGGCGTCGGCCAGCGCCGCCGCGGTGAGCCGCACGTCGAAGTCGGTGACCTCGAAGTACTTCATGGCCTTGCCGTCCGCCGACAGCTCGAGGCTGCCGGTCACGAGCCCGGCGGCTTCCAGCTTCTGCAGGTGCATGTGGAGGAGGGGCCGGCTCACCCCGATCTCGCGAGCCAGCTGGCTCACGTACTGCCGCCCACCGGCCAGCCTCGCGACGATCCGCACCCGGATCGGGTTGGCCAGCGCGGCCAACAGCTCGACCAGCTCGTCGCCCGTCATCTCACACCTACACCTGTCATGTATTTCTGACAGGTGAAACCATAGCTGGACACCAAGCGGCGGCACAAGATGTGAGCGTCACTCAGTAACGGGCGGCACATTTCGCCGATGCAAGGACCATGCTCGAGAACCCCGCGGCGAAACGGCCGCCCTCCCAACGGGTCTGGCTCGTCGCCGCGGCGGTGTCGGCCATGCTCACCTTCTCTGCGTGCGCTCACAACGGCGAGGAACCGGCGCGGCTCGCCGTCGCCGACGAGACCACCGAGACCACCACCGTCGAGGTCCCGACGACCACACCCACCACGACGACGCCGCCCCCGCCGCCACCCACCACGACCGTCGTGCAGCCACCGCCGCCGCAGCCGACCATCGAGCAGCCCGCGCCCCCGCCGCCGGCGGCGGAACCCGCGCCGCAGCAGCAATGCGACCCGAACTACAGCGGGTGCGTGCCCATCGCCTCCGACGTCGACTGCGCCGGTGGCAGCGGCAACGGCCCGGCGTACGTGGACGGCCCGGTCGACGTGATCGGCACGGACATCTACGACCTGGACCGCGACGGCGACGGGACCGCCTGCGAGTAACCGGACTGCCCGGGAATGCCGTGAATCATTGACGCACCACCGGAGGTGTCATAACGTCGGACGTGCGTGAGAGCGCTCTCACCCCTGCTGGCGACCGTAACCCCCGCGCGGCCGCCGGAGCGCTCCCAGGAGGTCTCGATGCCGAGATCCGTGCTGGCCGCCGCCCTCGTCCTGGTCCTCTCCCTGCTGGCGACGCCCGTGCTCGCGCAACCGGCGGCGGCCCGACCGACGCCACCGCCCGGCCAACCGGGCGAGCCGCCGTCCCCGCCGGCGAAGCCGAACACCACCCCGGCGCCGCGGCCGCGGTCCGGGCCGAGTCCGCTCGCCGCGATCTGCAACCGGTACTGCGACGGCCGCGACCCCGCACTCGCGCCGAGCGATCGGGAACCCGTGTCGGTCACGCTCTTCGGCCGCCGCTTCTCCTTGCACGTCAACGACGCCGACGCGATGGGCTGGGCCGTCGTGACGGCCGGGAGCCCCGGCGACGAGGTCTGGCTGGACCGTTCCTTCGACGGCGGCCGCACCTGGGGGTCGGGCAGCAGGCTCGGCCTCACGAGCATCCCCGCCGGCGCCACCGGCTGGCGGACGCTGATGTTCAACGTGGACGACTGGGCGAACCGCGGCGTCGGCGCGCTGCGGGCGTGCGGCAGGGCGGGGGACCGGCCGGACATCGTCTGCACCGCGTGGGCACGCTCGACCTGGAACGCCTGGGACCGGCGCGCCGCCGCCGCCACCGCGCTGATGATGTTCTACCGCAACGATCTCGGCCTGTTCGACACCACCGGCTGGTGGAACTCGGCCAACGCCCTCACCGCGCTCATCGACGACATCCGGGTGTCCGGCATGTCCAGCTACCGCTATGTGATCGCTAACACCTACGACCGGAACGTGAACACCGGCCTCGGCCAGTTCCGCAACGACTACATCGACGACACCGGTTGGTGGGCGCTCGCCTGGATCGCCGCCTACGACCTCACCGGCGACGGCCGCTACCTCGCGACCGCCCGCGCCGGCGCGGACTACATGCACTCCTACTGGGACGGCGTGTGCGGCGGCGGGGTGTGGTGGTCGGTCGCGCGGGGGTACAAGAACGCGATCACCAACGAGCTCTACATCCAGGTCAACGCCGCGCTGCACAACAGGATCGCCGGGGACGCGACCTACCTGCAGCGGGCCCGCGCTGGCTGGTCCTGGTTCGCCGGGTCCGGGATGGTCAACGGCTCGAACCTCGTCAACGACGGCCTCACGACTGGGTGCGTTAACAACGGCCAGCCCACCTGGAGCTACAACCAGGGCGTGGTCCTGAACGCGCTCGTCGAGCTGTCCCGGGCCACCGGCGACTCCGCGCTGCTGACCCGCGCCCGCCAGCTCGCGAACGCCTCCACCGCCGACGCCGGCCTCAACCCTGGCGGCATCCTGCGTGAGCCGTGCGAGCCGTCGAACTGCGGCGCGGACGGGCCGTCGTTCAAGGGCATCTACGCCCGCGGCCTCGGCGCGCTGAACGCCGCGTTGAGCGATCACCCCTACACGAGCTACCTGCGCCGCCAGGCCGACTCCGCCTACGCGACCGACCGCACGCCACTCGACCAGTACGGCCTGCGCTGGGCCGGCCCGTTCGACCAGGCCGACGCGGCCCGCCAGCAGAGCGCGCTGGACCTGACGAACGCGGCGTGACGCAGATGACCATGGAATAACACGAGCGTTTTTGAGCGTTAACACGTACGCTGTTCGAGGGACGGTGTGTGAAAGCACGCCGGTAGGGGATTACCTCTGGGCCCGGATGGGCACACCACCAAGACAGACCACGTTCGTACCGGCACCCGCGCACGCGCGCGGGCGCAGCTGTGCGAGCGACGTAGAAACGGGCGCCGTTCCCGCACCCGAACACGCGCACGACCGCGTGACCAGGGAAAACGGCATCGCGAGTAACGAGTGGAGCGACCGACACAATGCTGCGATTGGAGGCGGCAGACATGAACATGATGGATGATTGGCGGGACCGCGCCGCCTGCCGAGACGCGGACCCGGAGCTGTTCTTCCCGGTGTCCGAGATCGGCCCCGGTGCGCGGCAGGCCGGAGAGGCGAAGGCGGTGTGCGGGCGGTGTCCCGTCCGTACGCAGTGCCTCGACTACGCGCTCGACGCTGGTCTGGACCACGGTGTATTCGGTGGCACGACCGAGCGGGAGCGCCGCGAGCTGGTTCGCCGGCAGCGCGTGGCCTGACACCCCCTGACACACGAAAGCCCTGGGCGCACAAGGCGCCCAGGGCTTCGTCGTGTTCACCGCACGCGGGTGCTGGCCGGCGGCCCGAGGTAGCTCGGCGCGAGCCCACCGGTGTCGACGACGATCTTCTGCACCACGACCGTCGGATCCACGGCCCACACCTTGAGCACGTGCTCACCGGGCCGGTCGATCACATGCGTGGTCGCGGTCCGGTTCACGTTGTCCGAGGTGTTGCGTTCCCACTGGCGGTTCATCGACGTGTCGTCCGCGCCGGTCGCCGTGGTCACGTTCACCCGCTGCGGCGCCTGGCCGTCCAGCGACACCGCGTAGGTCAGGCCGTCGGTGGGATGCACGTTGTTGCGCGGCGACAGGTACACCCACACCGTGACCGGTCCGGTCGTGTTCACGTTCACCGTGTACTCGAGCCGGGCGCCGTTCGGCTCCTGCCGCGGCGCGGTCACCGGCGAGGGCCGCATGCCGTCGCCGTCCCGGCCGATGTCGGGGATCCGCAGCCAGTCACCGACGACCCGGCTGGCACCGTCCGCGGGCACCGACACGTAGCCGTTCGCCTCGACGTAGCCACGCCTCGGCTTCGTCGCGGGATTGTCCACAACGGCCTCGACGACCACCGACCGGCCCGCGCCCGTCACCGTGAGCGGCACCCGCGTGGTGCCCCGCGGCGCGCGCCGCCAGTCCACCGTGACCTCGACCCGCACCTGCTTGTCCACCGTGCCACGGGACTTCGACACCGACACCCAGGGCTGCGCGGAGGTGACGCGGTAGTCGAACGGGGTCGCGCCCCGGTTGAACACCTCGACGTACTGCCGCGGCTGGCTCTGGTACGGGCTGAACGCCGGCAGCACCGCGGGCGTCGTCGCGGCCGGCCACCACTGGTCCGAACCATCGATGGCGACACCCATCTCGGCCGCCGCCGGCACCTGGATCCGCTGCACGGCCGGGAAGACCTCGTCCGGGAGCGCCTGGTTGTTCAGCTCCGGCTGCTGCCACGGGGCGTTCGGCCCGTACCGGGCCACGTCGCCGTAGCCGATCTTCGGCTGTGACTGGAAGTTCTTCCACTTCCCGCCGGCCAGCTCGGTGTTGTAGTACGTGCTCAACGCCTGGTCGTCGGCGAACCGCGCGTCCGTTTCGTCCGCGAGGTCGTTGGTCGCCGCCCGGCCCTGCTTCGCGTAGAGGATGTTCGTGAACTCCGCCCGCCGCAGCGCGTACAGGTTCGCCGTCGCCTTCGCCGCGTAACCGACGAGCTGGAAGTAGGCGTCCTGATAGGACTCCGGCAGCACCCGCTCGATCCGGTGTGAACGTGCCGCGAGGTGTTGCCAGTCCGCGGTCACCCGGTCCATCTCGCGGTAGTTCTGCAGGTAGTACGGCGTCATCTGGTCGTCGTAGGTGACCGCCGTGCCCGGGCCGCTGGTGATCCGCCGGTTGAGCAGCTCCGGCTTGCGCCGCGCCTGCAGCACGCCGTAGTCGTGCAGGATGTCAGCGATCTCGTCGGCGTAACGACCGGGGAAGTTCTCCGCCGCGTACCGCTGCTCCCATTTCGGCAGGTCCTTGAGAGGAATGGGTTTCCACGCGTAGTCGAGGAAGAGCTGCAGCGGCAGCTCCTCATTCTTCATGTCGCCGACGTTCACCACCCACAGCCGGTCGACGCCGTAGCTCTTGGCCGTGTTGAGCTGCTCCCACGTGTTGGCGAGGTTGATGGTGTCGACCCACTTGTAGTTGCGGCCGCCACCCACGTAGTCGAAGTGGTAGTACATCCCGTACCCGCCGGCCCGCGGCGGCAGGCTCGGGTCGGGGAGCTTGCGCATGTTGCCCCAGTTGTCGTCGGTGAACACGACCGTCACGTCGTCGGGCGCGCGCAACCCCTTGTCCCAGTAACGTTGGACCTCCTTGTAGAGCGTCCACACCTGGGGCACGCCGGACATCCCCTGATCGGCGAGGATCTGCCGCTCGTTCGCGAGGATCTCCTGCATCAGCTCGATGCCGTCGCCGTCGGGCAGGCCCACGTCGCCGTTGCCCCGCATGCCGAGCGTGACCACGCCCTCGAAGCCCTGGGTCTTCATGCGGGTGATGCCGTCGGTCCAGTACGCCTTGATCGCGTCGGCGTTGCGGCGGAAGCTCCACTCGCCCGTGCCGCCGTACGGGTCGTGGCCGGGGGTCACGATGTTGCCGGCCGAGTCGCGCACCGCCGGCACGGCGTGCCGGTTCCACTCCTCGATGCCCCGCATCATCGGGGCCTCGTGCGACGTGCCCATGACCACGCCGTAGAGCGACGCCGTCGCGTGGTTGGCCGGGTCGTCCTCCGCGAACGCGCGGCCCCACACCGCCGGCCACAGGTAGTTCGCCTTCAGCCGGAGCATGACCTCGAACACCCGCGAGAAGAACTTGCTGTTGAACCCGCCCGGATAGCCCGGGGCAAGCCCTTCCCCGAACTGCGTCCGCGCCCACCGGTCGAGCATCGGGTTCTCGTCGTTGATGAAGAACCCGCGGTACTTCACCGCCGGCGTGCCCTGGGTGTGCCGCCCGGGCAGCACGTACAGCTCGTCCGCGTGCTTCGCCGGCACGTCGTCCCACCAGTACCAGGGGGAGACGCCGATGCGCCGGGACACGTCGTACGCGCCGAAGATCGTGCCGCGCTGGTCGCTGCCGGCGATCACCAGCGCGCGGCGCACGCCGGGCAGCGGGTCGCGCACGACCTGCTGCAGCGAGGTCTCCCACTTCCCGGCGATGCCGGTGACGTCGAGCTTTCCGTTGCGCACCAGACTATCGATGAGCGGGCTCACGCCGATGGTGCCGACCAGTACCGGTTCGCTGCCGGCGGGCACGTCGTTGACGGCGGTGACCGGCCGGACCCCGGTGACCCGTTCGACGTCGTCCCGCAGGTCGCCGACAACCCGGACCACGCCGGGGTAGTCGGCGTCGCTCACCATGATCGGCGCGGCCCTTCCCTTCGCCACCAACGGAAAGGAGCCGGGCCGGGGCATGGTGACCACATAGGACTCGTCCGTCGTCGCCCCGGTGGCGGGAGCGGCGACGGCGGGGGTGATCGCGGCGGCTAACAGCGGAAGTACGATGAGGGCGGCGGACCTTCTCATGTCGATCTCCGTACTATCGCAGGGCGGAGCCGAAACTTTCGGAACAGTTCCGTAACCTGCCCACGATAACCAGAGCGCCGCAGGGAATCCAGAGTGCTTGTGGCTCAACGGATTCCGAAACTTTCGGGTCAGGTCTCCTTTCGCGCCTTGAGAACGACGTCGTTGACGTGGTCGGTACCGGGCGGCGCCGGTGACACCCTCGGCCGGGTCTCGTGGACCACCACCGTCCACGTGTCGTCGAGCAGTTCGGCGATCTCGCCCGGGGTGTAGAACGCGGCCGGGTCGAAGTCGGAGTGGTGGTCGTGCCAGGCGGTGAGGTCGTGGCCGCCGACGAGCAGGGTCCCGCCGGGCGCCACCGCGGCCAGCATGCCGTGGACCGTCTGCTCGGCCGAGTGCGGGAACGCCGGGTACATCGCCGACACCAGGTCGAACGCGCCGGCGGGCGGTGTGAACGTGCTCAGGTCGGCGAGGGTCCA